>Ga0209935_1000727_pt1:2500-69357 | contig 69357 bp, 60 predicted proteins | sample ThiBio_1000_plan_2_FD_183958 | JGI IMG/M metagenome (GOLD analysis project Ga0209935, IMG submission 183958) | Wastewater bioreactor microbial communities from Cape Town, South Africa - Thiocy_cont_1000_plan (SPAdes) | ecosystem: Engineered > Bioreactor > Thiocyanate-remediating >... | reverse complement strand
CTTTCAAAATCGCAATAATCTGATGTTCAGTGAAACGGGATTTTCTCATTGTTCAGTCTCCTAGCTCGTAAGTATTTTGCCAGGAAAACTCTATTTATGAAATGTGTCTTTTTAGGGGGAGTCTACGCAAGGACCGGGTTTTTTGCTGTGAATTACCTTAATCGGCATATACAAAGGGGTGCAAGAATAGAAATCTGGCATCTGTAAAGCTAGATTTGCTTTTTCCCCAGGTTGAATATATTCATTACAAATAGATAAAGTTAAGTTTTTCATCAAAATTTATATTTTTTACACATATGCATCTTAGGGGCTAATTATAACAAAAAATGCTCTATTTTTGAAATTTTATGCAAAATAATACACTGTAATTTTCTAGTAATTTTTAATTTCCCGATGTTTAGTAGAATATTAGCGATGAGCTTCAGCGCATCCTCGAAACTTACGGCGCAGTAAATCATGCTTTAAGAATTATTCGTTGTCTAAAATTGCTAATTTACTCTATTGCGTATTTGAATGATTATTTTTTCACATATACACTTTGCATTCGAGTTCTAGATTGTTGTTGAAGGATTCACAATAGTCATGTATTTGTAAACATTTCTGAGTTTGAAAATTTGGTGTTTAACCTAAAACTAATTCTGTGAATATGTAATTCTTTTTAAGAATAATAATTTAATTTCAAGAATGATTGGTTTTAAGTCTGTTTGTGGATTTGTTTAATGATTAAGAATAAAAGAATAATTTACTGGAAATTTATTCTTTATCTTTCTCTTCCCATTCCTGGGTTTGAGAAGTCGTAGGGATTTTGTATTCTTCTGACGCCCATGCACCCAGATCAATGAGCTTACACCGTTGACAGCAAAAGGGGCGATAAGGGTTGCTTATCGCCAGTGAAGTTTCGTGTTTGCAGTTGGGGCACAAAATCTTTTGAGAAACATCTTTAATCATATTTAAATCATACAACAGGTGAGTTCAAAGGGGATATCTTGAGGTGCTAAAGCGGGCTTACCTTGCTCAAAATTTGCCAACAAAAAGCGAATATTCACGCGATGTTTGTTTGCGCTTATTTCTGGGAATATGCCTAAATCTTGTCTTAACGTGACACGAACAAGCTGACAATTGGTTTGCGGATTTAAGGTTTTTTGGTAGGTACCAGTAAGGGCTGTTTCACGCGTGGGTACACTACTTTGTCTCGTGAGATCAAGTACCAAATTAAGTGCTTTTTCAAGTGGCTCTAACATTTCAATCCATTGATGAACATTGGACTGGCGACTTTTGGGGTGCAAATGAAGCCAATAATGAAACCCTGGTAAATCGAAGCTGCAGGTTCCACCGGGAACCATCAGTCTTTGTCTTAAGCCATTGAGTAACTCGCTATTTTGCGGAAAGAAGCCCTGTTTAGAAGAATAACTTTTTAGTACTTCTGATGATCGTTCTAAATCTCTGATTACTTTATCTAATGCGCGGTGATCTATGGTTGGTGTTTTACCTAAACGCTGTAAGGCATTAATGTGTCTTTCTAATTCTTTGGTAAGTTCGCTTCTGAATTCGGTGCGTTCTATCAAATTGTAGAGTTCAATAATGGTTGCTACACAATCCTTGGCATCCCACGTGCTAACGAGGTTATTGAATCGGTATTTTGCCAATTGGAATAAGTATTCCGCGCGTAAAAAAGTGCGAATTCTTTCATTGAGCGGATGTTCAAAAGAAAGATTTTGGTTTGTCACAGGCTAACCCCTCAAATATTAGTGTAACTTCCACAAACTGGGAATTCTTAACTAACTATAGCAAAGACTAGATTCTCAAGACAGCAAGATATCCTTTTGCTTTTCAATTTTGCACATTTTTGGTTGTATGCCTCAGAACAAAACGCATCATATTGAGCCTTGAGTGAAGAATATATGATGTAAGTCTTTTACCTTATTCTTAAGTGTTTCAAAGTTGCTTTTATTACTTAAAACCGTATTGGCAATATTGAGACGTTCGTTGCGAGAAGCTTGAGTCAAAATAACTTTTTTGATGAGGCTTTCACTACAATGATCTCGTTTGGCAGCCCAAGCTAACTGGTGTGCTTCGGTAGTATCAATGACAATAATGTGATCAAAATCGTTTTTATAATGCTCATAATGTTCCGTTAAAAGAGGGACCACTACAATACAATAGGGATAAGTTATTTTACTTATTTCTTGGCGAAAAACATGAAAAATAAGCGGATGTAATAATGATTCAAGCCAAGCTTTTTCTTCAAGGTGATTGAAGACAATCTCTCGCAATAAATGACGATTCAGTGTGCCATCTTCTGCCAAGATAGAGGGACCAAAATGATGGATAATGGCCTCAAAAGCAGGTTTACCAGGCATGACTAATTCTCTTGCCAAGACATCAGCGTCAATAATGGGAGCACCAAACTCGCGGAAATATTCTGCAACCGTACTTTTACCTGAACCTATTCCGCCCGTGAGACCGACGACGTAAGTCATAAGACTCCGAAATGCATGATTTAAAATATCTAAAAAGTTTATCATCCATGGGAGGGTAGTCAACGAGCCATGAGAGGGCAGCCTCACCTTCTTACAGAAACGTGGCACTTTACAAAAAAATAGTTAGCAATTAGACTATGGGTGATTTTTTAAGGAAATTAAACGATGTTAATTAAATTTTCTGTAGTATTTTTTTCTCTTCTATTTTGCTCTAACTGTATATCTAAAATGGTTAACTCTGAATCGTATATACCTATTCAAAGTCAACCAGATGTTTCTCAAATCGACGTTTCTGCCAGTCATGCGAAAGTTGGGGAATATATATATCGTCAAGCACAGCAATATAAAATGGATGGTATTGCCCTTCATTCTCAAATAAATATAAAAAACAAAAATATTTTTAAGCCGAATGTTACTATCTCTCCACAAAATTTGGTTAAGACTGTAAGTAGAGAGGGCTATGACTATTATGTTGCTAAAACGACGGCGGATTCTTTCAAGCAAGAAGTGCTTCATTCTCTGAATCCTATTTCCGCGCAAACTAAGGGGATTAAGATAAAAAAGGATGATTCTCGTATAAAAGTATTTACCATTTCTGGAAATATAGAGAATTCATATCCTTTTCCTAAAGAAACGCATTGGGAAAAGATTTCACTTATCGATATGAGCAAACCTGCCAGTGAAAATTCCCTTAAATATATCGGTGTACAAGAGGGTAATTTATTATTTCAGCATGTTAAAATAGATAACGTAGTGAAAAAAAATCTTTTAAAATCATCCAGTAAAGCATCTACTTATTCGACAATCATCACCGTTCCTAAAATGCAAAAGACCTTCAACGTTGACGATAAACTAATTCATATACTGGAAGTAGATTCTAGTGGCATTCAGTTTCGTTTGTCTAAAATGAATAATGATGCTATCAAGTAACTACAAAAAAGTGGCTGAGGGAGACTAAGCCTATTTCTAGGGTTCGTGACGAAATTATAAAATAGTAAAATGCATGGTGTAAAATCGTGAAATTTTGTCACCCCACAACATCGTTACCCAGCCGCCCAGTGCGAGAAAGGGTCCAAAAGGAATAGGTTGTTCTTTGGAATGGCGCTTTAGCAAAATCAAGGTGATCCCAAGGCCTGCGCCTAAAAATGAAGAAATCAAAACAATTTTAAGTAATGCGCTCCATCCTAACCATGCGCCTAGCATGGCTAAAAGTTTAAAATCCCCATAACCCATTCCTTCTTTGCCAGTAAACAATTTGAACAACCAATAAACTGACCAAAGGAAAAGATAGCCGGCAATAGCACCAATAACCGCGCTGGTTATATCAGTAAAAACATGCTGGATATTGAATATTAATCCTAACCATAATAGAGGAAAAGTAATATCGTCAGGGAGAATTTGATGTTCCCAATCAATCACGCTTAAGGTAAACAATGACCAAGTGAGAATAAGTCCAGCAAAGGTTTGCAAGTTTAAGCCAAAAACAAAGGCGACAATAACAGATAATAAAGCAGTGAAAATTTCTATCAATGGATAACGCCAGGAAATAGGCGTTTTGCAATGGCGGCAGCGGCCTTTTAGAAAAATAAAACTGATAAGAGGGATATTTTCTACAACGCTAATTTTATGGTTACATTGTGGGCAATGCGATGGTGGTGTAATTAAATTGAAGGGTTTCGTATTTTTAGAGAAATGGGGTTGGATTGTTGTTTCCAATGCAGGAATATTTTCTTGTAAATATTCATAACATTGTGACGCCCATTCTCGACGTAGCATTTGTGGTAGCCGCCAAATAACAACGTTTAGAAAGCTGCCTACAATCAACCCTAATAATGCTATGCCAGCCAAAAAAAGAGAGTGTGATGAGCCGAATAAATCAATCCATTGCATATTTCTTATCCTTAGACAACTGATCCCATTTTGAAAATGGGTAAGTACATGGCAATAACTAATCCACCGACCAGTACCCCTAGCACCGCCATGATCAAAGGCTCAAGTAAGCTGCTTAGACCATCAACAGCTGCGTCTACTTCTTCTTCAAAAATTGTCGCGACCTTACTCAGCATACCATCTAAAGATCCAGACTCCTCACCTATTGCAACCATCTGAACAACCATATTGGGAAATATATTTGTATTTCTCATGGCAAGTTGCATTTGTGAACCTGTAGAAACCTCATCACGAATGCGAAGAACGGCCCTACTATAAATAACATTCCCAGTTGCACCTGCGACAGATTCCAATGCTTCAACAAGAGGAACCCCGGCAGCAAAAGTAGTGGCTAGGGTTCTCGCAAAACGAGCGATTGCGGCTTTATGCAATATGTTACCGATGACGGGCGTTTTTAAAAGCATCCTATCAAAAGTTTCCTTCACCACAGGATATTTTTTTAGACTATACGATAATCCCCAGCCAGCCCCAATTAATAGTCCTAAAATAATCCACCACCACTTTTGAACAAACTTGGAAAGATTTACAACCATTTTAGTAAATGCGGGCAAATCAGCACCAAAACCTTTAAAAAGTTGCTCAAACTGAGGCACAACAAAAACTAAAAGTACGGCGGTGACAATGATAGCAACCACCATGACTGCACAAGGATAAAATAATGCTTTCTTTATCTTCCGTTTTAAGCTTTCTGTTTTTTCTTTATAAGTTGCAATGCGATCAAGCATTGTTTCTAAAGAACCAGAAGCTTCACCTGCACCTACTAAATTGCAGAATAAGGGATCAAAATAAAGAGGATGTTGCTTTAATGCCTCAGAAAATGAACGTCCAGCCTCTACATCAGCTTTAATGGAAAGCACTAAATCACGTACAGACTCATTATCAGTACTTTTGGCAACGATATCAAATGATTGAACCAATGGCACGCCAGCTGTCATCATGGTAGCCATTTGTCGGCTAAAATGTGCGATATCAGCTGCTTTGATTTTTTTCTTTCGTTTAGAAAAAAAGGGTTTAGATTTTCTTCGAACTTTAATCGGGTTCAATCCCTGACGACGTAAATCATTCTTTGCAGCAGCAAGATTAATGGCTGCAAGTTCTCCCTTTACTTTAGTTCCTTGAACATTGGTGCATTCGTAAGAAAAAGTTAGCAGCTTTGCAGGTGAAGGGCTCGGTATTTTTTTAGCTACAGGCATAGATTAATCCTTAGTCACCCTATAGACTTCTTCTAAACTAGTGAGCCCTAATTTTACTTTATTTAAGCCAGAGCGTCTTAAAGAAATGATCCCTTCTTGTTTCATTTGTTCGGAAATATCAATTGCATTTCCACCGCTCATTATGATTTTACCTATTTCTTCTGAAACTGGCATAACTTCATACAATCCAACTCGGCCTTTAAAACCTTTATTGCACTGACTGCATTCCTTAGGTTCATATATGGTGATGCCAGCTTTAATTTCTTCTTCTGTAAACCCACCATCCATCAAGGCTTCTGCTGGGAATTGCGTGGGTTGTTTACAATGAGTACATAATCGGCGTGCAAGACGTTGTGCAATGACAAGTGTAACGCTGGTGGCAAGGTTAAAAGCGGGGATCCCCATGTTGATTAAACGTGTCAGCGTCTCAGGTGCACTATTGGTATGCAAAGTGGATAGCACCATATGGCCTGTTTGTGCTGCTTTTACTGCAATTTCTGCAGTTTCAAGATCACGTATTTCTCCCACCATGATGATATCTGGATCTTGCCGCAGAAATGCTCTTAATGCGGAAGAAAAGGTTAAACCAGCTTTAGGGTTCACATTAACTTGGTTGATCCCTGGCAGGTTGATTTCAACTGGATCTTCGGCAGTTGAAATGTTGACTTCAGTGACATTCAATATATTTAGCGCAGTGTAAAGTGAAACGGTTTTACCACTTCCTGTAGGACCTGTCACCAGTACCATCCCTTGAGGACGATGGATAGCATGAAGAAAAGCCTCTTTTTGGTGATCTTCATAACCTAAGGCGTCAATACCCATTTTGGCGCTAGAAGGATCTAATATCCGCATCACCACTTTTTCACCGAATAAGGTAGGGCAGGTGCTGACACGAAAATCAATGGCACGATTGCGTGAGAGTTTCATTTTAAAGCGACCATCTTGAGGGACACGTCGCTCTGAAATATCTAAACGAGACATTACTTTTAACCTCGCTGCTAATCTAGGCGCTAAATTAACCGGAGGTGATGCAAATTCTGTTAAAATTCCGTCTTGTCTTAAGCGTACGCGATAACTTTTTTCATAAGGTTCAAAGTGAATATCGGAAGCCCCTCGATTGATTGCATCTAATAAAACTTTATTAACAAATCGAACGATCGGAGCATCATCTACATCAGAATCTCCCTCTTCGTCGCTTTTTTCTCCATCCTCAATGTTTGAAATATCGAGATCATCTAAATCAGTATCTTGAAGATTAGAAAGTGCGGAAGAATCTTTATCTGATAGAATTTTTTCAATGACTTCTACGAGTTTGTTCTCTTCTACGATAATCGCTTCTGTTGTGATACCCGTATGAAACTTAAGTTCATCAAGTCCTTCGAGGTTAGTTGGATCAGAAACAGCGACATAAAGACGATTGCCTCGTCGAAAAAGAGGTAAAGCATGATGTTGGCGAATAAGTTTTTCGCTCACAAGATCTTTAGGAATAATGTCTAAATCGATGGCTTGTAGATCAAAAAGAGGATCACCAAAAGCTTGTGAAGCGGTAGTAGCAATAGTGTGATCATCAAGGATATTTTTTTCAACTAAGTAGGTAACAAAAGGTATTTTCTTTTTGCAAGCGACATCGATAGCCGTAGCGGCGGCTTGAGGATCAAGCAAGTTTGCTTGTACTAATTTTTTAGCTAGACCACTTAAAGGTACAGTTTTTTGATCACTCATAGGCCAAGTATTGCAGTTTGTTTTAGCGCTGTAATAATAGTCTTTGCATATGACATTTCAGCATTATTGCCTTGTATCTGATGTATTTTTATCTACACCTAGATCCTCGATTGGTAGCCGAAAAATCTTCTACTTTAACTATAAGTCTAGTCAAGCCCCTTGCTTGTACCAAGCTTAAACTCCTTTTGACGAGGAATGAGTGTTCCAACCAAGACTAAGCTAAAGCTTGAACCTAAAACAATTGAAGGAACCCATTGGCTGGCGCGATAAAGTGCAACCACACTAAACCCCAGACTAAAATCTTGATACATCATTTGCGTTAAAGTGCCTACTAAAGCTTCAAGTACGCCAATATTGCCGGGTGTAATAGGAAAAATCATAGCGATTACAATAATGCCTACTAAAAATAAACAGTTTGAAAACGGTAATGGTGTGCCAATGGCAATAAAGGTCACATAAAAAATAAGTGCGGCTAGAATGTTAGCCAGTATGAGACTAATAGATGAACCTATTAGGATAGCTGGATTGTTTACTAGGATGTGCATAGCGTGCAATGTTTTTTGGACTAAACGGTGAAGAGAACTTTTTTCAGAAGGACGATGTATATTTAGCCACAAAATAAAACAAGCTATTAATGCAACGAGTGCTAAAGCAATCAGCATAATGTGATTGAAGCTTTTAGGTATAGCACCCGTGAGGCCGCCAATAAGGGTAAATGCCGCGCTGATAGCAAGGGTAAATAAAAAATAAACTAGCATGACATAGACAAATTCAGCATTCGACATTTTATAACGTTGTCTTAAATAAAGATAACGAAATCCCATTCCTGGCCGGTAGGGGAATAGTTGATTAAGAAGATTTGCAATGAAACTTAGGCCGACCCAATCTTGCCAACGTAAATAAATTTTAAAGGGAGTGCAAAGAATTTTAAATGCCAGTCCCCCTAGAGCAATCATCGGAATATGTAAGAAAATAAGAAGACAAATGATAGGCCATTTTACTTGGGTTAATGTCGCATAAATATCTTTGGCATAATGAAATATCAGCCCAGTAATAACGCTAAGTAAAACAATAAAACTAATGAGGCTTAGAAGTTTCTTTGATGGATTTAGCATAGGTTTTGAATGTCTTTTTTATTCGCGATTTCTTGGATTTATGCACAAACGGGACTTGCGTATTAGCATACATCAAGGCGGTAATTTGTTCAGATATTAATCCGATAAGAAAAATAATGACTGAGGCAGATAATAACACGGCACTCATGTTTGTAAATCGTCCTTGCGTAGTAAACGTGTAAGCGTAATTACTAATGCCGGCGATAAGATGCAAAATAGAAAAAGGAATAAATATTTTCAGAGGAGAGTATAGAATCGTCATTTTATAAATAATTAATAAAAATTTTAATCCATCTGAAAATGGTCTGAGATGACTACGCCCTATACGTGGTAAGACCTGAATGGGAATATAGGTGACAGAATAACCTGTTCTGAAAAATGCCATTGTAATGGTGGTGGGCGAAGAAAAACCATTAGGTAACAAATGTAAGAATTCTCTAAATTTTTGAGCATTGACAACACGACACCCAGAGGTGAGATCTAGAACAGGGCGCTTAACAATATGACTTGCAATAAAATTGTAAAAGGTATTTCCGAGCCATCTAATCGTATTGGCCTGAGATGTTCGCTCCCTTGCCCCTACGACCATATCATATCCTTCATGAAATTTTGCCAATAAAGGTGAGATAACATCTGGGCGATGCTGACCATCACCATCCATGAACACTAAGATAGAACCTTTGGCCTTTCTCGCCCCAGTTTTGATGGAAGCGCCGTTACCCATACTATAGGGGTGCGAATAAACTTTTGCGCCGCTATTGAGAGCCACTAAAGCGGTGTCATCAGTAGAACCATCATTAATAACGAGAATTTCGGCCTTTGGATAAATCTGGCGTAATTGAGGAAGAAAGGTTTTGAGCCCTTCTGCTTCGTTGCGTGCGGGGATGATAATACTGACAGTATCTTGTCCGGGATTCATGGCTTATCCCCTTTCAATTCAGAGGTGGGTTTTACCTCTTGGTGTTTTAATTTTTCCATTGTCTGTTCAAGTTTAGCAATTTTTCCTGAAGGAGATCGTAAAAAGCGAGAACTTGCATGTACTTGGTTTAGTGTTTCTTGCGCTTCATCATACATATGAAATTGTATTTCCAGGTAAGCTTTTTGAATCAAAGGATCAAGACGTTTAGGATAAGTCTCAAAAGATTTGAGTAATAACATACGGCTTTTTTCAACATTATGATTTAATAACTCTAAACCACTTAACAAATGATAAAGCACTGCTTTGTATAGTGGTTTATATATCAAAAAGGGATTTTGCATTGCTACATGGATGATAGCTATCATTTTGTCTTTGTCGACAGAATGACAGGTCTGATTAAACATATTTTGCACAATTTGATCAAGTGTCAAAATAACATAAGGCGTAATGCTACCTTGACGAATTTTTTGTTGTGCAATTTCATAAAGTTCCGGAGGAATGTTGGATGCCCCACAAAGGATTAAAATTTCATGCAGAATAATTCCTGAATTCAAAGGCTCTATTTTTTGTGCTAATTCAAGTTGATTGAATGCTTGTTGATATTTTTCTTTGCGTAAAAATAAATTTGCTACTTCAATATGTACACGTGCTGAATTGGGATGGTTATAAAGTTCTGTACTTAAAAATTTTATAGGAGAGGACCATGCCACGCTTCTTGAGTAAGTTAAGCCCATTAATACTGCTAGGATAGAGAGGAGAAAAAAAGTACTGATTCGTTTGGTAGTTAAGGATGATTGATGAAGATATACAACAAAATAATAAATAGGAATGAATAAAAGTCCAATCGATGCAAGATAGTTTCGATGCTCAAAAACGAGTTCTAGTGGGATGGCAGTAGATTCTATGGAATGAGAAATAAAAAACCATGCCAAACCAAATGCAATAATAGGAGCACGTCTTCTTAATAAAAAAATGAGTAGGATGCTGCAAAATACGATTATCCCGCTTGTGATGACATTACTATCAACAGAGGTAGAAAGGGGAAAATCATCATGATATAGGCCCATTTGCGACAATTGGGGAAGTAAGATCAATTTTATATAAAAAACAATCACTTTAAGCTGAGTTAATAAACGATCGAGCAGAGTAATATTTTTTTCTGCAAAGATAAGCAGAAATTTATTAAGTTGAGAGGCATAATACAATAAAGCGCCAAATAATAAACTCAAACTTAAAATATGATGAAAACGTTTAAGCTGGATTTGCACAGATTGTTTTGAACAGTGAAAATGCAATAAAAAATATTCAATACATAATAAATACCAAGGAAAAATAATACCTGTTTCTTTGCTAAATACGGCTAATGGATAAAAAATACCTAGACTAAGGCCTAGATAAAGATAAGCATGAGGTTGTTGGGTATAAAGACGGAGCCTTCCAAGTAGATAGATATTGAGACCAATTAATATAAAGAGATGGCAAAGCTGCGTCATCCGCTGCACAGGATAAAGCACAGTGCTGACCTGCAGTGGATGAATCAACCAAAGTGTGCTGGTTAACAAAGCCATTGGTATGGCAAGACGTCTGACTCGTGGCTGTAATAAGACCAAAAGATAAATGAATATTCCTAAGCTAATACTGACTAGCAAATGGATAATAAGATTGGTGACTTTGAATGAAAAAGGATCTGTGCCAAAAAAGAAATTATTAAGTGCAAATGTTAATACGCTGATAGGCCTACCTAATGGCCCAGTATCATTTTGTAAACTTATTTCAATTAATTTTGCTAATGAGAAGTTCTCCAGTTGGGTTGGACTAATTGATTGCAAATCATCTAAAAAAAAAGGGCCATACAACCCAGGCCAATAAAGTAATACAGTTAAGCACAAAATTAGGCAGCTGATGAGCAACAACGCAACATTTTTTGATTTTTGGCTCAGTATCATTTTGCTCTTTCCATTTTGAATTTATGTTTCCTCCAACGGCTAAAGCTTCGAAGGACAGGTTGTTGTCATCTCTCTCACCCCAGTTGCTTACCAAAGCATACGTGCCTGATACTTCGCTTGCTCGACGCCTTGCCTAAATTCAAACTGGTTCAAGCAAGTATTCTTTCCATTTGAATTTAGGCTTTGTTGGCTCATGAGTCATGATTTGTCTAAGCTGGCATGAATGCACAAAGTTATTTTGCATAGATATTTAACTGCTGTCATTATGCAATAAAAAAGGGGCAGCGTGCCCCTTTTCAACATATCAACACACTATACTATCTGCAAGATGCAGGAGCGTATTGCGTTGCACCGGTTGAGGTACAGGTCCATTGTACTGCACCATTGCTGAAAGTAGGTGTTAGCACAATAGCAATAGCGGCACCGGTTCCTAAGTTTGTTTGGTTACCGGTGACGGTAATAACACCATTTGCACCGACTGCGATACCAGAAACATACTTAGAGACAATACTCGTAACACCAGCCTGTGTATTTGAGGTAGGCATTGCATTTTTAGATATTCTATATTCTGAAACAGACGTTTTTGCATTTGCACCTACGTTGATTAATTCAGATACACGAGCACGAACCATATAATCGTTGTAAGCAGGAATAGCGATTGCAGCTAAAATACCAATAATTGCCACAACAATCATCAATTCGATTAATGTGAAACCACTTTGTTTATTTCTATGCATGTCTTTCTCCTATCATGAACAAATTGAAAAATACTAAGTGAAATTCTCTTTGCCTATCTACAAGAACCTGGGACATATTGGGTGGTACCATTTGCTGTACATGTCCATTGTACTGCACCGTTAGAGAATGTTGGAGTGAGCACGATACTCAATGCACCACCTGTTCCTAAATTTGTTTGGTTACCCGTAACGGTGATAACCCCATTCGCACCTATGGCAATATTTGATACGTATTTGCTTACAACACTTGTGACACCAGCCTGAGTATTGCTAGTTGGCATCGCTTTTTTAACAATTCTGTATTCCGTAACCGCTGTTTTCGCAGTCGTACTCATGTTAATCAATTCAGCAACACGAGAGCGAATTAGATAATCGTTATAAGCAGGGATAGCAATAGCAGCTAAGATCCCAATAATCGCAATCACGATCATAAGTTCAATTAGGGTAAAGCCTTTCTGCATCCCTAGATAGTGAGCCATATAGTCTCCGACGAGCTTGCACCATTCTCATAAGCTTAGTGCAGTATTCATGCCAAAAACTGATTTAATCAAATAAGTTAAAAATTTTCAGCGAGTTATGTGAACAAGAATATAGGTAAGCGGAAAGAGGGGAGGGCTTTTTCTCTCAAGGTGGTCACTTAGATACCTAATTTGGTCACTTTGATTTTTTATCCAGCAGGGGCTTGTGAGGTTAAGTAAGCTTACGTATACTCGCTGTTCTTTGCCGGAGTAGCTCAGCTGGTAGAGCAGCGCATTCGTAATGCGAAGGTCGGAGGTTCGACTCCTCTCTTCGGCACCATTTAAAGGCTTAAGTAATCCTAAAATAAGTTAACTAGCAAATTAGATTGCTGTGGCAGATCATTTCTCCGATCTTTTCATATGCTTTGCTTCATAACTTTTTTGATGACGTGTGTGTCTTTTGTACTGAGTTCATTTTTTCACGAAGTACATACAAAAAAAGCTACACTGAAATAAAAAGAGAGCAAGTGAAGATAAAGCTGACAGATACAGCCATTAAAAGAAAAGCATATTCTTATAAAAATACAGCATTTTCCTTTTTCATTCTGCCATCGTGGATATAGCGTAAAATAATGAAAAAGTAAGCAAAAACCCACCTGTGGCCAAGAATATGATTTGATTAGTCGTTAACCCTAGCGCTGTTGTTGATGCACCTAAAATGAGACAGGTAGTGGAAAAAGCGCAAACTGGGCAACCTCCGGCAACTTGGTTTATTTGTGATGCTGAAAGTGTGTACATACTCCATTCCTTTTTGATAGCAAATGCTGTTCCTGTAACATCCTTGAGAATATATTACGGAATTTTTATTCAAGATAAAAGTGTGTATTTCTTATTCAAATAGAGCTAAAAGAAGCCAAAAAATAAGAGACGCTGATCTTTTTAATTGAAATGGATAGGATAGTTACATTCACATTACTTAAAATTTTTTAGATTTAAGATATTATTTTTTCTTGATTTCGCTAATGGTTCTTATGAAATTTACTAGAAGCGGTCTTTTTCAATAAAGAAGATCACATCTCTGCTTTGCATATATCGTATGTAGGATTGATGTGTTTATTCTTCTATCAAACAGAATTATCCATTCTTAAACTAGAAAGGAAGATAAACATTCTTTCATCATCCATTTGTTTTGTTAAACATTAGAATTCGCAAATGACTGCTTCTTCATTCATGGAACAAGAATACTTTTTGAACAAAAGCATCGTCTTAGATTTCGCGGCGTTAAAATCCTTTAATAATATGTAATAAATCACACTAAAGAATTCAAACTAACTCAAGGATAATTTCTTAACTGCAAAATAAATGGTTGTAAGTTATGTTTGATTTTTCTATAGTGCTAGAAAGGGGCTATGTTAGTTACGCAGGACGAATGGATTCGTGAAAATTTCCCTTCCTAAAAAATTACATACATTCATTGCGCTGTTTTTATTCTTTTGCTTTTCAAATGTGTTAGCAAATGGCCTAACAACTAAGTCTATGCTTGTCTCAATTTCTATTCCAGCAATTGGTGGCGTATATTCTTATACCAGTGGTGATATAGAGGGTTTGAAAGAACTTGGTCTGGCTTGTCTTGTTACTGCGCAGCTAACAACCTTGTTAAAGAACGCGGTTCATCGAACAAGACCAAATGGCGATAATGATTTATCTTTCCCATCAGGTCATACAGCTGCTGCATTTGTTGGTGCAAGCTATCTCCAGCATCGCTATGGGATGGTTTGGGGAATACCTATGTATGCTCTTGCTTCTGTTATTGGCTATCAACGCGTGAACGTGAAAGATCATTTTTGGTCAGATGTTATTGCTGGGGCGGCTCTTGGCTACACTGCAGGCGCGATATTTACAGCAAAGTACCCTAATGTTTGGTTAGAGCCCACAGTTGACGTAGAGAATAGATCCTACGGAATGCAAATAAACGCAAGATTTGGGTAGCGTATATCCTGATGTCATATGCGAAGATTATAAATTGGTTTATATTTGAACAGAGATTAATTACCTGTTATTTCCAGAAATTTTTTACATATTCACAGCAATCCCACATGGTTTGTCCCCAGAAATTGTGGAATAACTTTTGTTATGAGTTTGGTGTCAGAGCAATATTATACTGCAATTAAGAGACAAGGTGGTTCATATTTGAACAGCATGTTGTTTCTCTGATGCTATCAGCACTTTTTAACATACCCACAGCAATCCCACAGTGTTTGTCCCCAGAAACTGTGGAATAACTTTTCTTATGAGTTTGGTGTCAGAGCAATATTATACTGCAATTAAGAGACAAGGTGGTTCATATTTGAACAGCATGTTGTTTCTCTGATGCTATCAGCACTTTTTAACATACCCACAGCAATCCCACAGTATTTGTCCCCAGAAACTGTGGAATAACTTTTGTTGTGAGTTTGGTGTCAGAGCAATATTATACAGTAATTAAGAGACAAGGTGATTCATCTTTGAACAGCATATTATTTCTCTGACATTAACAGTTTTTTTTCACATACCCACAGCAATCCCACAGTGTTTGTCCCCAGAAATTGTGGAGTAAATGATTCTCGTGACTAGGCCTTTACTCGCACATGACGCATTGTTCGATCAAGCTCTGCTCGCTTCGGTTGCATTGTTCGTTTAGGTTGCTCTGTTATTCGAAGTGGCTTTTTAGCATCAGAGATTTGTGGTTGTGGCCAAAAATATGAAAGCAGAGGAGCGCCATAATAGTTAATTTGCTCAGAAAGAAAAGTGTAGGCATTGTTACATAAATGTCTTACTGTTGCTTGAACAGATGCGATCCAACTTGCATGAGATTCTTGGCATACCCTAGCGTATTGAAATAGTAAGGGTTTATTGTTAGCTTCATGCTGTGCAGGTTTTGTATCGCGCATTGCTGCTTTTATTGCTGCCGATGGAAATGTTCTTCGCCAGAGTTCGAGTGCTTCTTTGGCGGTTACTCGTTTCTTTCTATCTCGTTCAAGTAAGCATGCAAAATGCTTCTCTTTAGGATAAGTCTTAGGTTCTTTATCATGAAAAAGTTCATATAGTAAAATGCCGCAGCCCCAAACATCATTTGCAGGGTGTGGTTCTTTGTATTCTTTTTTTAGCGCGGCGAGTTTTTTCGTGCCGTCGTTTTTAATTTTTGCGTATAATTCGTCTCCCGCTTTTTTCCCTAATGATTTTCCATTCGCCTTATAATGTTTCGTATAATATTCGCTAGGAGAAGGCCTGTCTTGTCTATTGGCAAATGCAACCTCTGGAGACTCATAACCTGCAGTCCCTGCTAGTCCATAGCGATAGTCATTGCCTGTGACAAAACCAAAATCATTAAATTTTGCAAAAACACCTTTGCTATCTTTAAAAACTAAAATATTTTCTGTTTTAATGTCTTGATAGATATAATCTTTTTGATGCATGAGATTTAAACCTTGTAGAATTTGCAAGGCAACGATCTCTTTTTCTTTTTGGGTTAAATTTAGCTTCTTTGTTTCATTAAGTGGTATTCCTTTGGGAGAATAAACACTGATATAAGATCCCTTTTTATTGGTATAACGTGCGCCTAACACTGACCGATGCAAAAATGGGTTATCTGTGCAATCCCAAGGAAAAGCAATTTCTTTTTGAAGTTTATCTACTTGTTTTTCGATGGGTTTAGAATACAAATCTACCTTTCTTGCTTTGGACGCTAATTCAATATGCATGCTGACATAGGGCTCTATGCCATCAATTCGCCAGCCAGGTTTACCTGATTTGAATGCCCCTTCAAACAAAGTGACTTTTCGTTTTTTGTTCGCTGCTGTTTTGCTTTTTGTCTCTAGTATTAAGCGAAATTCACCATCTGGTGCTCTTACAATACATAAAGTTCTAGCGAGTTTGCTCTTTTCTTTCACTAAACGCAAAGCTTCATAAGGGCGAAGATCTTGGATTTTCTCTGCAAGTGTTTCATCTTGAATGATTCTTTTAATAATGGCATTTAAGTTTTTCTTGCTGATGCATTTTAGAAGATCTGCAGGGAAATTAGCTTTTTCAAGAACATTCTCAAGACGGTCAATAAAGGCATTAAAATCACGCATAGGTCTTATTCACTTTATTTTATTGAGGTAGCTGATTAATTTGGGTGGCATCATATCAAAAATTAAACTTGCTAGCAAACTTAAAATATTAAGTTAGCTAAATTAGTTTTTGTAGGTATAATATTGTACTTTCTCTGCGAGCAATACAACAGCGAAAGGCATGGGGATGAAGATTGAAATTAATGGTTGCTTGAGCGCTTCATTAAACGAGGCGCTCCATAGCTTATCCAAAATCCTAATAATGCGTATTGTGGGTATTTCATTAGTAGTGAGAGATCAGAAGAAAGGTAGCTGCGCCCTAGGTTGATACCCTTCCAGAAGAGCAATATACCTATGCTACCAATCAAAAGTAGTTTCATTCGTGGTAACCATTCGGTGGGGGTGTAGTTCACATATTTTTCTTCAAGTTGGCACCCCAGCCAAAAACCAAAGCAGGCACCAATAGTGGGGATAGCAAATTGCTCGGGATCATTAACAAGCATTTGAAAAAGAGCAAAAAAAGCAATTAAAAGCAAAGACTGTCCCCATAAAGGGAGTAACTTCAATGGCTGAATTTGTTTTTTCTCGAACCAAATGGTTATCCCAATAATGATGATCCCAAGTAAGCCACCGGCAATGATGTCTTGAGGGTAATGGACGCCCATGTAAGGTCTAGCGAGCGCAATCATGAGTCCAATAAAAAGGAAGAGTGGGCTGAGTGTGCGTGAACGAACATAATAAGCAAGTCCCCACCATAGTAAAATTCCTATTTGCGCGTGACCGCTAGGGAATGAATAACTATGGACCTCTTCCATCCAAAATGTACTGGGTGGACGGCATTCTTTTACCAAACCTTTAAGCCATAAATTAACAAAAAGCGCCGCAAACATACCATAGCAGAGATATTTTCCATGGCGTTTATGCCAGCACCAATAAGCAATTGCTATCGTAAAAAGAACAGAGCCAACTTTGCCAAAGCCGCTGAAGAAGAGCATGATTGGACTCAGCCAAGCATGACGCAGATGTTCTGCTATCCAGGCTATACTGGTATTCCCCCATGCGAAGAGGGAAGGTTGGCAATCTATCATTCTATGACTCCATAGTCTTCGCATCTGACAGCGTTGTTGTCGCAATGCATCTCGCAAAAGTCATGTCATGGTATACACGCCTTTTGCTCGAGAGTTCGACGTCTAGCCGAAAAATTACGGCTGTGACTACATATTTTTTTATTTATTTTTTAAGTTTTCTTCTCGTTGATGGATCATTTTACTGAGAATATCTCTTTGCGTAGCAGATAGTTCACTTATTCTTAATGCCATCATATCGTTGGGATGACCTTGTACGCAATCGGGAGTTAAGCGATGTGTAATGAGGATCCCTTGTATATGGTCTATTTCGTGTTGAAGAACACGAGCAGTGAAGCCTTGTACTGTTGCTTCAATGGTGCTGCCATCGAGAGTTTTGGCTGTATAATGAATTTTGCTATAGCGAGGTACTTTGCCAGTAGTATTATTAACTGAAAAACACGCTTCCCAATCATAGACTATCTCGGCATCTTCTGTCGGAACATAAGAGGGATTGAGAAGCACAGTGACAGGGATCACTTCGTTTGCGTCTTGGCGTATGCCTTTAGCATCTTCAGAAATAACATAAACAATAATTTGTTTGCTAATGCCGATTTGAGGGGCTGCCAATCCTACACCATTAAGCTGTAGCACCTTCTTTTTCATTTCTGCAATCAATTCACTATCTTCTACTGATAAGGGAAAGGTGACTGATTCTGCAGGTTGTGTCAGTTGTTCAGGATGAGCTGCATGCTCGATGGTAATGAGTTCTAAAGGCATGAGAAACTCGGATACAAAAGGACAAGTTTGCCATTATAATCAAAAGGAATGAGAATTATTACTTTATTACAAAGGTTTGATTGATAACTAATGCCATTAACCATATTTACACACCCAGATTGCTTAAAGCATGAAATGGGAATAAATCATCCAGAATGCCCAGAGCGCTTAGAAGTAATTAGCCAAAAGTTAAAACAAGCGTCTATCGCATCTCAATTAGAATGGAAAGAAGCTCCCCTTGCAACTAAAGATCAACTGAAGCGTGTTCATGATTCTGCTTATATTGAATTCATTTTTTCGCAATCTCCTCGTCAGGGATATGTGCCACTTGATCCGGATACTATAATGAATCCTTTTACCTTATCGGCCGCTTTGCGTGCTAGTGGAGCTCAGGTTGCAGCGGTGGATGAAGTATTTAGCGCAAAAACCAAACGAGCGTTTTGTTTAGTGAGACCACCTGGGCACCATGCTGAGTTGCATGAGGCAATGGGCTTTTCTTTTTTTAATAATATTGCAGTGGGTGTGGCTCATGCATTTGCACAATATCATTGCCAACGAATTGCTATTGTGGATTTTGATGTGCACCATGGCAATGGTACAGAAAGCATATTTCTGTATGAGCCCAGAGTATGCTTTTGGTCTTCTTTCCAGTATCCCTTTTATCCTGGAACAGTTTTAACTGGTAAACCATCACATATTCACTTATGCCCTTTAGCCGCAGGCACACGAAGTGATATTTTTCGGCAAAAAGTAAATCTGGAGTTACTGCCAATTTTAAAAGATTTCAAACCCGAGTGTATTTTTATTTCGGCAGGATTTGATGCGCATCAAGGAGATCCTCTCGCAAACCTTATGTTAACAGAAGACGATTATCGATTTATTACAGAACAAATATGCGAGATCTCTGATGCATTTGCAAAAAGCCGTGTTATATCAACATTAGAAGGTGGATATAATTTGCAGGTATTAGGGAACTCAGTGCTTGCTCATATTGAAGCAATGCTTTCTTAACCTTCGTTTAGGCATGGTTGGCTTTGCTCCTCACTTTGCCGCCTACTTAAATTCCCTCTACCGCTTCGCGGGAGAGGGATAAGAAAGAGGATGTTGTGCGAGGAGACGCAAAAAGATTTTCGAGTTTGTCTACGAAGCAACAATTACGTTGGCCGTGTAACAATACCAGCGTAATATAAAGCAGCTCCTACAACCGCGCCAGCACATCCTCCCATGCCAACGCCTGCGAATAAAGCAATTGGCAAGGTAATAGCAGGAGTCAGGCCTACGGTAGCGGCAATAGTGCTAGATAAAATAGGGGTGTGAGAGGTAGCTTCTAGATACCAAAAAATACCACCGACAGCGCCGGCCATGCTAAATATTGCAGAAAAAGCGCCACTTACCATAATGCCATCATAAATATTTTGATCGTAGCCGCCACTGATATGATGAATTTCTTTATTGGTTAGTGTTCGCATTAAAATACCCAGTTTTTTCAATTTTAAGTTAGCGAAATTTAAACTATTCTCGATAATATTTCAAGTATGAAGTCCTATTCTTTAGGTTTATCAATTGAAAATGAAGGGATTATTCGTTAATGAGAATGTTTTGGCTTAGCCGAAATTTTGTTAGCAAGCATTTCCAAAATGTGTGCACAAATATTAATTTGAAATGCCTGCTCAATTTCACGCACACAAGTAGGGCTAGTGACATTAATTTCTGTTAAATAATCGCCGATGACATCTAATCCAACGAAAAAAAGTCCTTTTTCTTTGAGCGTTTTTCCAATTCGTTCACATATCCAACGATCGCGAACAGTTAGTTCGCTCCCGATGCCCGTAGCGCCTTTTGCTAAATTTCCTCTAAAATCTTTAGCGGAAGGGATCCGTGAGAGCGCATAAGGATAAGGCTCGCCATCGATCATTAAGATCCGTTTATCACCTTGCGTGATTTCTGGAATATATCTTTGTGCCATAATAGGTTGCATTTTCGTTTGTATAAGCACTTCAAGTGTAGCATTAATATTTAAAGCGCCTTTTTCAAGCGCAAAAACAGCGTCACCGCCCATACTATTTAAACGCTTTACAATAATTTTTTGATGAGTATTCAGAAAATCATGAATGAGATCGATGTTTGAGGTAACGAGAGTTTCAGGGCAGCACTCTGGAAACCAGGCCGCGAATAATTTTTCATTTGCATCTCTAATGCTAGCAGGGTTATTGATGATATAGGCGCCTGCCTTTTGCGCAATTTCTAATAAATAAGTGGTATAAATGTAATTTAAATTAAAAGGAGGATCTTTACGCATTAAAACAACATCAAAATGGTGAAGTAACACTTTTTGAGGAGCAGTATCAATAAAATTCACCCAGTTTAGTGGAGTATCTTGCAAGGTGATTCGCTTTGCAAACGCATAAACTCCATTTTCCATCAGGCATAGATCTTTAGGTTGGAGATAATAAATTTCCCATTGTTTCTTTTGAGCTTCTAGTAGCAGTGCAAATGTCGTATCTTTCTTGACATGAATTGACTCGATGGGATCCATAATCACGCAAAGTTTGATAGTCATTTATTTGCCCTTTCTTTGCAGCAAGCCAGTAACGCGAGTCGTGCGATAACGCTGTAGACGTAGAATTGGTTTTGAGTGAGATGAGAACCGTTAAGATTGTGAGGATTGTTACAACACTCAGCAAATGCTAATTTTTCAAAATGCATGCCGGGAGCATTGAGGCTCTCATCAATGCTTCGTGCTTTATGTACGCGATAAAACCCGCCCACAACGTGAGGTCCCAGCATATAAACGACAGGCTCTGCAACAGATTGCTCTTCTCCTATCGTCTCAAAAGTATATACTCCTTCTTGAATAAGCACACGATTGACCGTGCGCCCTCCCTTGCCCACAGACATGCTGGTGCGTTGTTTTCGGTTTAATTTGCGCAAATCTTGTGGATCTCGTACTGACATGACAGCCATGCCGTAAGTGCCTGCATCAGCTTTAATAATGACAAATGGCTTATGTTCAATGTTATATTCATTATATTTTTGTTGAATTTTTTCAATAAGCTCTTCGGATTTGTAAACAAGGCAATCTATACCGTCTCGTTGTACAAAATCAATTTCTCCACAATCAAGAAATAACGGAAAAATTTGCCACATATCTATATTAATGAGTTCGGAAAACTCTCGGCAAATTTCTTGGTAGAAAACAAAGTGATGTGTTTTGCTGCGGTATGACCATCCAAGATAAGGTGGCGGTTCAATGGGCTGCGAGATGTCTTGGAGTAACTCGGGGATCCCTTCCGAGAGATCGTTATTGAGTATAATAAGACAAGGTACGAAATCGTCTGATACAAGTTTCCCCTCTATTTTTTGTAGTGGATACAGTGTAAGGGATTTCGAATCAGGTAAATCAATTTGTTGGGGTTTACTGATTGGAAGCATCGATCCGATGCGAACTTCATAGCCTGATTTTTGAATAATTTCAGCTAAAGTTGCGACACTTTGATAGTAATGTGGATTACGAGTATGGTTTTCAGGGATAATGAGCACCTTCATACACTTTGGATAGAGATCGTAGAGAGTGCTTTGAGCTGCTTGTATACAAAGTGGAAAAAAATCTGGATTTAAATTATTAAATCCAGCGGGAAACAGATTAGCATCGACAGCACAAATTTTAAAACCAGCATTCCTTAAATCAACTGAACTTGTGAATAAATGGGGTAATTTTTGCCATTTTTCTCTAAACCAAATTTCAATTTTAACTTGATGATCTAAAATATGTTTTTCAAGTTCGTAAAAAGGTCCAGCTTGTGCTGTTAAAAGGTGGGGAATAATGTTGTTTGTATTTGCATCCATGCTTTGAAACCTTAAACATTTTCCATTTTGTTTTAGTTATAGTCTTCACAGCTGAGTGTTGCCTGCGCACTTTCACCATCGTCATGTATTTTGTATACACTCCGATGGTTCAAGTGCTTGCCGCTTCGCCGAAAAATCATCTGCTATGACTATGCCTACTCAGATTTTAGCGGGCATCCCTCGATTTCTTTTTTGCCGGTAAAGTAAACCAGTCGTCTTTAGTGATAGCATGAAAGTAATCTGCTTGCTCAATGAGCAAAGAAGAAGTTGTTTTTTCAACTGCTGCTATCTCAACTCTGACACCTTCTGATTTCAAATGACGGACAAGTTCAATGTAATCTGAGTCGCCAGACATAATGATAATAGTATCGACTTTGCTTGCTAATTGTGTCGCTTTAATAGACAAAGGGATATCTGCGCTTTTATGGCAAGGGTGAACCGAGCCGTGGTAATGCTGATGAAGACGTTCAGCCAATTTTGACGAAATATGACGGCCTTCACGAAAATAAATTAATCGATTTAATGCTCGATTATCGACTAATTTGGGTATCAATGTATCGAAGTTTAGCATCACACCTTCATTGCCAGTTTGCTGGTGCAGACTGATTTCAATATTGTTGCCGTCAACAAGTATAGCCACTGACTGGCTCATGACAATATTTGATTTACTGTAAGACATAACTGCTCCTAACGATAGGATATCAGGATAACATAGTGATTGAATTTTAGCTGCACATTACTAATTGATCGGACGCGCTTAAAGGGCGAGTATTGCCTGCTATTTGAAAATAGGATAGAAAGCATTACACTTTTTTAGTGAGCAATTTTTCACTCATTAGTTTTCTGACTAAAATTACAGTAGGGGGTTATCTGTGCAAGAGCTGACTTTGGATGAAATCCGCAATGTTTCAGCGGGAATAGATAATCTCAGTGCTTTGGCCTTTTCGGCAATAGGTGGTACTCTTTTAGGGGCAGGAATAGGATCTGCATTGGCATTACATGGCGCAGCATCAGCTACTTTAAGCTTATTTCCTATTTGGGTAGCAGCAGGGACAGGAGCTGGCGGCGCTATTGGATTATTTGCTGGAATTGCTTTTGCCATTGGCGGCGTTTGCATAAACTGCTAGGATCTTAGTAATAACGATTGACTTTAAGTGAGTATTCGTTCACAATTCGCCACATCTTGAAAATAAAAGCAGGTTTTTTATGCGTGATGGTACTAATACTCGCAAACGATTAGAACGATGTGCACTATCTCTTTTCGTCAAAAAAGGGGTTGCAGCAACGACTATCAAAGATATTGCCAATAAAGCTGGCGTTGCTGAAGGTACGTTATATAGGCATTATGAAAGCAAGGATGAGCTGGCACAGCATTTATTCTCTAGCGCCTATGAAGAAGTTTCACTCCAGCTTAAAAATATTGCTCAAACACATCCTACTTTTGAAGAAAAAATTAAAGCGATGGTGCATTTTTTCTGTGAAAAATATGATGAAGATCCCATTCTGTTTAACTACCTCTTATTAGCACAACATAATCAGTTAAAAATTATCCACGAAAAAGAAGTCAGTGCTCATGAATTTTTAGTGGTTATTTTTAATGAAGCTTTCCGCAAAAAGGAATTAGCAAAACAAGATCCACAGTTTTGTGCTGCTATTGTAATGGGCATTGTATTGCAGGCAGCAATTAGCAGAGTGTATGGGCGAATTAACCGTTCCATGATGGAAGATGTTGATGCTTTAATTAAAGCAATTTTGGGCGCCTTGTATTCCTAGGCGCTTTTTTTTGTTCTTTTAAGAGAGTGATTATTCGCTCACATCTTTTCTTGCTTATTGGAGTGGGGTAATGCAGAGAAAATCATTAGGTGTTTTATACCATTATCTTCAGAACAAATATGGATTAAAGTTTTCTCGCGAAAGTTTGCCACAAAGTAATATCTCAGAAAAACAGCGGCTATGGTTTCGCCAACTTTTAGCAATGATCCAGCCTTTAAAGGAAATACGCCGGCAACGGATTGCTTTTATGTTAAATCGAGACAATCCACTTTTTGACATTATTACAAGCATGGTAGAAGAGAATATTCAATGCATAGACTTACTTCAATCTCATGCTAATCAGTGGCAACAATTAAACAAATATCAGCCGACAGTCGTGGTATCTTCTCCTAGTGCTTTATTGATGTTAGCCATGACTGATGAAATGAAAGCATTGCCAATGTTGAATAAGATAGTGGCGCTTGGAGCGCTTTTAGATCCACTTGATCAACAATGTATTGAAAAGCATTTGTCGGTGCCATTACAGCAAATTTATATGCATCAAAATTGCATCATAGCAAGTACCTGTAGATATGGTACCTTGCATGTAAATGAAACTAATTTGGAGCTGGAAAAGGAGTGGATTGATCCCGTTAACAAACGATTTATTCCTATTATTACCGATTTTTCATCTGAAAATTCTGGTAAACGATATAAATTGCAAAATGTCTTTAAAGCCAAAACGCAAGCTTGTGCCTGCAAAGCACCGGAGCTTGCGCTTGAAAAGAGCGAAGGACATTGCGAAGAGATATTTTATTTTCCAGAAAAGGGCAGCGGTAAACTAAAACCTTTTTTCCCCAGCTTTGTTCGCCAAGCTTTCATGAGATATGCTCATTTGATTCAGGATTACCAAATTATTCAGCTAACACTTGATCGTGTGCAAATTGCCTTGAAGGGAGAAATAGATGAAAGATTGTTCAGACAGGTAAAAGAAAGACTAGAAGATCTGTTTTTAATGCAGCATGTTGATTCGCCGGCTATTGATTTTATTTCTTTTGAAGAAAGAAAAGTAACTGATGATCAGGTTAGACGTATGCGGCGACAATTTATAATGTGAGCTAGAAGAATTGCAGATGAGAAGTTCCTGCTTTCAAAGGCTTCGCAGGACAAACCCCTTCCTTTAGGTTTTATATCATTTAAAATAAAAACATTATCAACATGTTGAGAAACCTATGGAAGCATTATTTTCAAAAAAAGGATTTTTTTTAGCTTGCTTAATTGGAATAGTTGTTCCTTGTTCATTTGCAAAAACGAATGCAAATTTACCCTATCAATTCATCGAAAAAAACGGTCATCAAATTCATATTCTAGAAATAGATCCTCACGAGTACAAAATTGTTTCTGTGCAAGCCGATCCTAAGCGTGAGACTGTTTCTGCTATGGTAAAAAAGCATGCTGCCATCGCAGGAATTAATGGCGGTTTTTTTCATATCGATGATAATGGACAAGGAAAGCCAGCAGGTGCATTAAAAATTGATGGGCGATGGGTAGGATTTCCTCTGTTACCTCGAGGAGCAATTGGTTGGGATAAGCAAGGTGAAAAGCCACTTGTAGATAGGATCCTCACTAAAACAGAGCGGACAAGAAAAAGCACTACTACCCAGGTTATTCCTCAAGTTGATAAAACGCGTGCCGCTCAAAAGAAATGGCAGGCATTCCCATACATTGTTGGAGGGATCCCTTTATTGATGAAAAATGGCAAAGAGGTTGGTAATTACCAGATTGAGAAAACAACCAAATCCTTCTTGAATGATAGACATGCGCGTACAGCTGTTTGCATTAAACCCAATCACCATTGGCTGTTCTTAGTAGCTTCTCACACGAAGGAAAAAGATAGGGCCTTTACAAATAAAATCATGGAAGGGTTAACTATCCGTGAGCTTACCCAAGTTTTGCAAGAATTAGGCTGTAAAGATGCCATCAACTTGGATGGGGGCGGATCTTCTACACTTGTGATGAATGAAAAAACCATTAATCCTGATGCAGGAGATATGGACGAGATAGCCCATTTTTATCATGAACGGCCAGTATTAGATGCCATTTTGATATTTCTTCGTCAGCCGTAGTTATTAATTCCCATTTATCCGGCAAATACTTCCGTTTAAGAGAGTGAGTATTTACTCATGAGCAAGGCTTCCCTACAATGAAAACCATAATGAAAAACAACAACAGATAATAATAAAACTTGGGTGGGAATATAGATAATAATAAACAAGGATGTAGGGGAGAAGCTTAAATAATAATAAGCACGCAAGTGAGGGATTTTAAATAATAATAATGCATGGAAGTGGGGGAATTTTAAATAATAATAATGCACGGAAGTGGGGGAATTTTACAATATCAATTGTAAATTAGAGAAAAAACGCCCTTATAGGGCGTTTTTTATTTTATGTTTTTTTATTCTTTTTCGAGGAAGGTGGTTGGTTTATGTGGGAGACTTCAACCTTGCGTTGATCATTTCTTTCTTTCGTTTTTGTGTGTACGTCCCTATATTTGCTAAGTACTGGACTTGGACCTTTGTTAGCAGGAGGTTTTTTATCATGCGCCTTTTTAGACGAAGGAGAAGTAAAAGAAAACAAATTTTTGAACAGGTTTCCAAGCGTTTGTAGTGCAGATTCTACAACATTGCGTAATTCTGTTAAAACCGCTCTTGCCTCTTGCTTAAGTTCTTTAGATTTTAATACATCTTTCACACCATGTTGCAAATCATCAAGTGCTCTTCCTACTTCCTTGGCTGTTTTTTCTTCTTTGGGCGGATCTGTCACAATGTCTTCGACTTGTCTAATAAGCTTTTTTAACCCAGGAAGATGTCTATCAGCTTCGTGCACAAAATCGTTTGCGGCATCGCTAACCCCTGTACCTAAATTCCTCACACCTTGCTGAAGCTTTTCTCCGGGGGTTTTTTTTCTTCCTAAACGTTTGGCCCAATTCTTTAAATCTTCAATTGCATTTTCTGCAGCACGTTTTGATTTTGGCATAAAAGACCCTCATGATTTTTAACTACCATTCACAATAAAGGACCTTTTATGTCAAAAAGAAGTTCAAAAAAGCCAAATGATGAATATCACTTATTATCCCAAAAGCCATTTGTCCAGTAGTTTAGCAAGAAGGCTATTCATTTCATTAAAATCAATTTGTTGTAGTTCCTCTTTTGTTTGAGTAAATTTACTAGGCTGGAGATCAGTATTGGCATACTGTTCCAAATCTGCCAACCATGCTTTTGTTGCCTCAAAATGACATTGTAATCCTAAAATATGTGGGGCAAATTCAATAATTTGTCGTGGGCAGCCTTGGCTTTGTGCTAACACTTTGGCACCAAAGGGAAGTCCCGGCATATCATAGTGCCAATGCATCACGTCAAATGAACGGGGAAAATCTTTAAGATAGGGATGCGTTTTGCCTTCGGGCGTTAAGGTTAAAGGAAAAACGCCGACTTCTTTTTCTGGGCTTCTTTCTGTGTTGGCGCCTAGACTTTGTCCTATCAATTGTGCACCAAGACAAATACCTAAAACGGGATGTTTATGTTGAATAAGGTGTTTGATAAATACGACTTCTTGCTCGAGATAATCATATTGTTGATATTCTCTGGCGCTTTGTGGTCCGCCTAAAAATATCACCGGTTCTTGATGAGCAACTGTTGGCAAATCGTCCCCTTGATATGGGTGATAGATTTTAATCTCCATCTTTTTATTTTCAGCCCAAGATCGAAGACTGCCAGGCGTTTCAAAATGAGCATGTTGAATAAAATGGCAACGCATCATGATTTTGTTTACCTTTGTTTGATAGTTGTCTTGTTTAAAGCTTTAATTTTATCATTAAAGTACCTCACCCTAAAAATAGTAGAGCACCATGAAAATCCTTATTACAGGTGGAACAGGTTTTATTGGTCGTACACTTTGTCCAAGTCTGGTATCTAAGGGACATGAACTTTGTGTTTTAACACGTAGTGTTATTCGAGCTCGTCGTTTATTGCCTCGCGAAAAATTAAGATTTATTACAGATTTTTCTCAAATTAAGCCCGAGGAGAGTTTTGATGCGGTGATAAATCTTGCTGGTGCCCCGATTGCAAAGCGTTGGACTTCAACGTATAAAAAAAAGCTTCTTGATAGTCGAGTTAAATTGACAGAGCGTCTTATCGCACGCTTAGCAACGTGCCCACATCCACCTGCTGTATTTATCAGCGGTTCAGCAATTGGTTACTATGGGCCGCAAGGAGATGAAATCCTTGCAGAATCAGCTGCTATACAGCCAGGCTTTAGCCATGAACTGTGCTTAGCATGGGAACAAGCAGCATTAAAAGCAAATGCAACAAGAATTTGCTTACTTCGCACAGGCATTGTTTTAGGAAAGCAGGGCGGTGCTTTACAACGAATGCGTTTGCCTTTTCTCTTTGGTATGGGAGGACCTATTGGCGAAGGCACGCAATGGATGTCTTGGATCCATATTAGTGACATGGTGAGAGTCATTCATTTTTGCTTAGAACAACCGGCTCTTCAGGGGCCTATTAATGCAACCTCTCCTCAACCTGCCACCAATAAAGATTTTGCCAAAACCTATGGCAAGGTGCTTCATCGACCTGCCATTTTGCCAATGCCCGCTTTTATAGTGCGTCTCATATTTGGAGAGATGGGAGAAGAATTATTATTAACAGGGCAACGTGTTGTTCCCACAAGATTAATTGAGCATGGCTTTAGTTTTGTTTACCCTGAGCTTGAGCTTGCATTGCTTGCCATCGAAAAATAGTCTTCGCAGCTGCTCTTTTGGCTTTGTTGGCTGTGCTCCTCGTAACAGTCATGTATCAGTATACATTCCTGTTACTCCTTGCTTTGCCGCCTCGCCAAAAAAACATCTGTTGTGACTATTAGTTTTCGCAGCTGCTCTCTGGCTTTGTTGGCTGTGCTCCTAGTAACTGGCATACATTAAGTGCTCTTCCTAATCAGGCTTTGTTTTCTTGCAATTATCTTTTAAACATGTAAGATGGATAGCATAGAAAAATCTATCTATTTGTCTTACTTTTTTGTCAGTTAACTCATTATTTTGGGTTGTTTTGGGGTAACATATGTTGAAATTTGAATCATTAGGAGATGGGAATTGTCTTTATAACACGGAAGCAGTTTTACTGGTTTATACCTACCGACAAGGCTTACTTGCACCTTTATTGAAAAATAAAGATTTTGTGCAGAACTTAGGGGAGCTTTTAACCCAGGTTCAGCAAACGAATCAAAAAGACATTCAATTACCAGGGTTTAAAAAACCCTATACTGAAAAGTCAGTAACAGAAGCTTTTGATGTCTTATTGCAACAGTTTTTAACTAAAGGTAAGAAAAAAACAACGAATTGGGTCAAACTTCAAGAAATGATGGCCAAAGGGATGCGAGCTCAAGTTGTTAATGCTATTGAAAATGACCCCACGATTAAAAAAGAAATTACTATAGAACTGTCTCATGCTTTAGATCGCTCGATTGAGATGTCATGGGATGAAAAAGCGAGTGATTCAAGTGATTCAGAAAATGAAGATGCATCCGATAATGAGCGCGAAATTCATTTGAGTTATCATTTTGAAGATATGCCTGAAATTGAGAAAAAAGTTAGTGAAATTATTGCCAATGATAGATTAAGAACATTAAAGCAAAAACAAGATGCGATAAAAAATTGGTTTTTTAAAGGAAAACGAGAAGGCTTCAATTTTTATTTGTATGGTGAACACGGTATCACAACTGAAGCTGTGCATTCGGGCGAACTTGAACTTAAAATCTTATCACGATTATTTCATCACGTTTCGCGGTTTTCAGCTCGAGGTGATAGACGACGTATTCTTGATGGGTTTAAAGATGCTGAAGAAGCTAAAAAACACCCCAAAGATGCTCTTGTTTTTACCACAGAAAAATTAATTAACCATTGGAATGCGGAATTGCCTGATAATCCTGTTAGCAAAAAAATTCTTCAAGAATATAAACCGCAGCGTGCTCAGCATCTAAAAGCTAAGCAAAAGAGTGAGAATGCGTTACTTTTAGAAGAGATTTTGGAAAAGTATGATTCTTATGAGCAGCATCATGAAGAAGAACTACCCAATATTACAGTGGCGCAATATTGCAAAGTGCATGGTCTCACCAAAAAGCAATTTGAGACCAATAGTCTTCCAGGAAAACAAGCGAATTCTGTAGCTAAGACAAAGGAAGCATCAGAAAAACAGACTAAAGAACCAGCTAAGAAAAAAGAACTCGCTACGGAGAAAAAGGTTACCAAGAAAAAAGAGCCCGCTAAGAAAAAAGATGCAGGTAAAACAGAACAAAAGCCCACACCTGCAAAAGCGAATAAGAAAAAAGCACCTAATGACGCTAAAAGGGAAAGAGATTGGTCTAGTTACAGTACAATGTTGCTAGCCATGTTTGCAGGGGTTGCGCTTTTTTCACATTGTTTAATTTTACCGTTGCTATTACCTTTGTTTGATTCATTATTCGTTGGCACCATCATTGGTGGGCATAATTTGTGCTGGTTAACCTCAGGCATTACTGCCGCATTCAGTTTATCTTTAGGATGGTTGTTGACCGAAAAGATCCATGCCCAAGGGGAAGGTAAAACAGCAGAAAAAGATGGTACTTCAGATCACTTATCTTCTTTTAGCAATGAGGAACGTTTGTTTGAAGATACTGTAGATTTATCATACGATGCGCAACCTTTGTTGATGCTCTATCAGAACCAGGGTGCACAAATGCAAAATAGTGAGAAAGTAGTAGAAAATAATCCTTATTTGACACATTCTCGAAATCGACTGCATTAATCCCTTTCATATTGTTTGTGTTTAGATAATTCTTTCTAAACACAAACAGTGATCATAGTTACTTCCATAGCTAATAGATAGATTCCCTTAATCTCTGCTAAACTGATCAGCAAGTATTCTCTTTGCTTTTAAGGGCCTATTGGCCAGTGTTTTGTTGTGGCTGCGAAGCGATAGCATAGCAAGTTGCCGTTGCAGCTCCTCTGGTGAGTCGTGCCAATCATACACTCCTGCTGTCTGAAGGCTCAGAGCTGGCTTAAAAATTGACTGCAATGAGAACAGTACGTGCCATATACATCCATCAGCCGTTATTTTTTGATTTAAAAGTTCCATGAGGGGGGCTTGTGCATACACAGGGTGAAAAACCCAAAATACTTATCCTAGGTGGATATGGTAATTTTGGTAAGCGAATTTGCGCCACCTTAGCTAAAGATCCTCATTTGCATATTATAGTTGCAGGACGAGATCTTAAAAAGGCTGAAACATTAGCCCAAGAAATAAAGCAGAAAAATCATCATACGCATATTCAAGGTTTGATGCTGGATTGGAAAGCGCAAGATTTTTCGCAAAAATTACGAGAGTCACAAGCAGATATTCTGATACATGCAGCAGGTCCTTTTCAAAATCAACTTTATACGGTAGCAGAAGCTTGTATTGATAATAAGATGCATTATATCGATTTATCAGATGGTAGAGAATTTGTTGTTAACATCAAACAATTAGATGAAAAAGCAAAATTAAATAATGTTGCAGTGATTAGTGGGGCAAGCTCAGTTCCTGGCCTTTCGTCTGTTATCGTACATACTTTTGCTGATAAATTTGCTATTTTACGAGAAATTGATTTTGGCATTGCTCCTGCAAATAAAATCGAACGCGGAGATGCAACGATAACTGCTATTTTAGGGTATACCGGTAGACCGTTTCAGCGTTTAGAAAATGGTTCTTGGAAAACTGTTTATGGATGGCAAAATCTTCATCGACACTATTATGGTGATAATTTAGGTTTACGTTGGCACGGCAATTGTGATATTCCCGATTTAGTGCTTCTGCCGGAGTTATATCCAACACTAAAGACAGTGGTGTTTCATGCCGGACTAGAAGTAACTGCAATGCACTTTATTCTTTGGCAAATGTCGTGGTTGACCAGAGCGAAGATTATAAAAAATTGGGCATTTTTTAATAAACCCATTATCGCTTTGAGCCGTTTGTTTGATAGATTCGGGACAGAAGCAGGGGGAATGTATGTGAGATTAAGGGGATCTAATCATCGTTACCAACCCTTAGAAATTACCTGGAATTGTATAGCAGAACAGGGTGACGGGCCTTATATTCCAACGATCCCAAGCTTGATTTTGGTAGACAAACTGCTTAAGGCTGAAATAGCACCTGGCGCAAGACCTTGTGTTCGGATGTTTAGTTTACAAGACTTCGAAAGGTTTGCTACATTTTGGCACATCTATTACACCATTGAAGAAATTGAGTCTTAAATGGAATACTTGATATTAAAATATCTCCATATTTTAAGCGCAACATTTTTATTTGGCACAGGCATAGGCACAGCTTTTTTCATGTTGATGGCTTATATCAGCAAAAATATTGAAACAATTAAATATACAACGAAGCATGTTGTGCTTGCTGATTGGGTGTTTACAACACCAGCAGTGATTTTGCAACCTATCACTGGGATCTGGTTAATGTTGATTTTACACTATCCGTTTAATACTTTATGGTTTTTCTTGGTAATCGGTTTATATCTTTTAGCAGGGTTGTGCTGGCTTCCTGTGGTGTTAATTCAGTATCGGTTGCATAAGATGGTAGTCAATATGCAGACAGAAAATCTTCCCAAACAATTTCATCTTTTAATACGATGGTGGATAGCATTAGGGATCCCAGCATTTATATCACTACTAGTTGTCTATTGGTTGATGGTAACTAAGCAAGGACTCAGTATACAGTTTTAAAATTGGCACGGGTGTTATTTTGTACGTTAACGAAGTAATCCCAAGTGCGTCACTCAGAATTACTTCGAGCCCATTTTTATTTTGCTTATGAACGACATACTCCGTTTGAGGCTTTTATTTCAGTATCAACGATTGTATCTAAATCTTTCCCTTCTTGTATGGCGAGCAAAACCCATTGACCAACTATTTCATGGGCACGTCGAAATGGGATCCCTTTTAACACCAGTTTTTCTACCCATAATGTTGCATTCATCATGCTAGATTTTACAGCTTGCGCCATTTTATTGCTATTAAAGTGTAGGCTTTGTAGAAACGGGCTAAGGATACCTAAACAACTTTTCAGTGTATCAACAGTATCGAACAATGCCTCTTTATCTTCTTGCATGTCTTTATTATAAGCCAAAGGCAAGCCTTTCATCATCGTTAAAAGTCCTATCATATGCCCAAAAACGCGCCCACTTTTTCCTCGGATGAGTTCAGGAATATCCGGATTTTTTTTATTTGGCATCAAAGAAGAACCTGTAGCAAAAGCATCATCTAATTTCACGAAAGCAAATTCTTCTGTTGCCCAAAGAATCACATCTTCACAAAGTCTCGATAAATGCATCATAAGAATGCTACTTGTGCTGCAAAATTCGATAGCAAAATCTCGCGAGCTCACTGCATCCAGAGTGTTTTCAATAATACCAGCGAAATGAAGCTTTGATGCAACATAGTGCCTGTCTAGTGGCAATTGACTACCTGCTAATGCCCCTGCTCCTAAAGGAGAATAATTCATGCGTGCTCTACATTCTTGAAAACGTTGTTTATCACGTGCAATCATGGCTGAATAAGCACCTAAATGCTGTGCTAGCGTAATAGGTTGCGCACGTTGTAGATGCGTATAGCCTGGCATAGTTGTATCTTGATGCATTTCAATTAATGCTTGTAAAATAGTATGAAGTGAATCAAGAAGATGCAGAATATCATCTATCGCATCACGTAAAAACAATCTAATATCTAAAGAGATTTGATCATTTCTACTACGCCCAGTATGAAGTTTCTTTGCTACTTCACCAATATGTTGTTCAAGCAAAAATTCGACATTCATATGAACATCTTCGAGTTTAGCATCGAGAACCAACTCTCCTGCTTGGTAAAGCTGTATAATTTTATTAAGACCATGCTGGATAAGTGCTGCCTCATCTTGTGAAATTAAGCCTTGTTTTGCTAGCATATGAGCGTGAGTAATACTGCCTAAAATATCATAAGGCAATAATCTATAATCAAAGTGGATGGAAGTATGAAATTGCTCTACGCGGGGATCTAAAGGTTTCTGAAATCTTCCTCCCCACGTTGGATGTGTCTTCAAGTTTGCTTTATCATTTTTCATTTGTCACTATCCTTTTTGTCATGATGCCCTGAATTTTAAGGGGCAATCCATACAAGGTAATAAAGCCATGCGCATCTGCTTGATTATAAGCACTATCTTTCTCAAAGGTGGCTAATTGTGGATCATATAAGGAAAAAGGTGATTCAACACCATAGCTAAAACAGTGTCCTTTATGAAGTTTTAATGTCACTTTGCCGCTAACACGATTTTGTGTTGTTTGAATAAAGGCATCTAGAGCTTCTCTTAAAGGAGTAAACCATCTTCCTTCATAAACAAGGTTGGCATAGTCCTGGCTCAATTTGTGTTTGAAATGTAAGGTAGCGCGATCTAGGCAAATGCTTTCTAGTATTTGATGAGCTTTATAAAGTAGAGTGCCACCGGGTGTTTCATATACACCACGAGATTTCATTCCTACCAATCTGTTTTCTACCATGTCAATGATACCAATGCCATGTAAACTTGCTTTTTCATTTAACCTATTCATCAGGGAAACAGGATCTAAATGTAAATCACTGACTGCGATAGGATTGCCTTGATCAAAAGTAATAGTAATAATCTCAGGATTTTGAGGTGTGAGATCAATGGGATTTACTTCAAGACAAAGATCATGAGGTGCAGGATTTGCTGGATCTTCTAAAACACCACCTTCATGTGATATGTACCATAAATTTTTATCTCTTGAATAAGGTTTGTCAATAGTAACCGGCACGGGAATGCCATATTTTTGGGCATAAAGCATTGCATCTGTGCGTGATTTAATTTCCCATTCTCTCCAGGGAGCAATAATTTTCAAATAAGGAGCTAATGCTTTAAAGGCTAATTCAAAGCGTACTTGATCATTACCTTTTCCTGTTGCGCCATGACTAACATATTCAGCATCTTCTTTAGCGGCTACCTCAACCAAGGCTTTTGCGATTAAAGGTCTTGAGATGGTGCCAAGTAAATACTGATTTTCATATTTTGCATTTGCTTTTAGAAGTCGCCATAAATATTCTTTAACAAATTCATCTTTAACATCTATACAATAAAATTTACTGGCACCACTTTTAAGTGCTTTTTCTTCAAGAGAGTTTAATTCAGCTCCTTGCCCGACATCGCAGACACATGCTATCACTTCACAGTCGTAGTGAGCTTTGAGCCAGTGGATCATAATTGATGTATCAAGCCCACCTGAATAGGCTAGTACAACTTTAGGTTTTTTATTCATAAATTTCTCCCATACTATTTCTAGTGAAGGTTTAGTGCATTAAAAGGTTAATTAAAATCGCTTTTTGCGCAGGTAAACGGTTATATGCTTGCTGCCATACTTTAGATTGGGTGCCTTCTAGTACATCATGGGTTATTTCTTCCCCTCTATGGGCTGGCAAACAATGTAGCACCATGCAATCTGGCGATGCATTTTTTAACAAGGATTGATTCACTTGAAATGGTTCAAAAACAGATTTATCCTTCGATGTGTCACCCATACTAGTCCATACATCTGTATAGATCACATCGCAGTTAGAGATGGCGCTTGCGGGATCATCGGTTAATGTTAGGGTCGTATGTAAATGAGCCATATTTAGCGCATGATGATAAATTTCTTTTGAAGGTTGATGCGCTTTTGGTGTTGCGATTGTGAGGTGGATCCCCGTTAAAGCGCAAGCAATCATCAAAGAATGGCATACATTATTACCATCTCCAAGATACATCACTTTTAGTCCGGTTAGATCTCCTTTTTCTTCGTAGATGGTATAGAGATCAGCCAAACTTTGGCAAGGGTGCAGCTTAGAAGTAAGTGCATTGATAACAGGAAATGTCGCTAGTTTCGCTACTTCTGTCACCCATGCATGATTTTCTGTTCTAATGATGAGTGCATCAAGCAAACCTGTCATTGCACGAATGGTATCTTCTAGAGATTCACCTCTTTGCATTTGCAAATCGGAAGAAGAAAGCATTAATGGAACTCCACCAAGCTGTGCAATGGCTGCACTAAAAGAAAGTCGAGTTCTTGTTGACGGTAATGTGAACCAAAGTCCTATCGTTTTGCCTTTAAGTGGCTGTTCTGAATAAATACCATGCTTGAGGTGATCCGTTAGTTTGAGTAGTGCATAGATTTCATTTGCATCGAAATCAGACAGGCAAAGAAAATTTTTTTTCATAGTATTATCCTTGCGTTACTTCAGCATTAGAATGCAAAAAATTGTTTTGTTTATAAAATGCAGATAGAAAAAGTTTACTTTTGCTTTCAGGATCCCCCTTAAAGAAGGTTTGTACATCTTGATCGCAAACGAGATGTCCTTTCTCTAGAAACAAAATCCTATCCACTGTTTGTCTTAAAAAAGATAATTCGTGTGAAGAGATAATAAGGGTTAAATGTTCTTTTTTAAGTTCTTTTACCACATTCGTCACTTCTTGAACCAATGTTGGATCAAGTGCTGAAGTGGGTTCATCCAACAATAGAATTTCAGGCTCCATCATCAGTGCTCGCACAATGGCGACACGCTGCTTTTGGCCGCCAGATAATTGATGAGCAAAAGCATCGCGCTTTTCCCATAGCTTAACTCGATGAAGCAACGATTTTGCTTTTTCTCTCGAGTCTATTACGTTTTGATGTAATACTTTTATCGGGGCATAGGTAATATTCTCTAACACACTTAAGTGAGGAAAGAGATGGAACTGCTGAAAGATCAAACCCGTGCGGCCATTTCGTAAAATAGCACCCTCATGCGCTATTAAACCGTGCAAACATCTTAATAAAGTAGATTTACCACTACCAGAATGACCAACTAATCCAACAACCTCACCTTGCTTTACCTCAAGATTAATATCTTCAAGTACCTGTTGGGGACCGTAATGCTTAGATAGATTTTTGACTGTAATCATAGCAGAGCCCCTTTTCTAATTTTTTGCCCAGTAGTTCTAAACAAAATGTCAATAAGTAATAACAAATTGCCGCCGTCACTAATGGAAGTACATAGGTATAGTGTTCAGCAGCCGTTAGCTGAGCTCTTCGCATAATATCTTGCTCACCTAAAGTGGAAATCAGCGCCGTTTCTTTTGCTAACGTAATTGCTTCATTGAGAAAAGCAGGAAAAATAGTTTTAATAGCTTGAGGCAATATAATATCCCTCCACATCAATAACGGAGGGATCCCGAGTGCATTACAAGCTTCAAATTGACCCTTATCCACGCTGTTTAGCCCAGCACTGATGATCTCCGTAATATAAGCGCCGGCATTTAAGCTAAATGCGATGCTGCCTGCGATAAAGACAGGGATAGGAAACCCAACTAAGGTTGGTAATACAAAGTAAACTAATGTTAATTGTACGAGTAATGGGGTTCCTCTAAGGAACGAAACATACGCATTTACACCGAATTCTCCGATGTGATTATATTTTAAGATTGCCAGGAATGTACCAATGACTGTACCGCCAGTTAATGCAATCAATGTATATTTTAAGGTAACGCCGAGCCCTGTTAGGATATAAATAAAGCTTTCAATAAAAGGGTTCATTGTTTGAGCCCCCATTTTTCTTGAATGTGCTCTAAAGTCCCATCTGCTTGTAAAGCAGTTAGTGCGGCATCTATTTCCGACTTTAATGCAGAATTTTTTGCTAAGGCAATACCATAACCTTCGTCACTTGTTCCTACCGTTTGAAATGCAAGAGAAGGATTTAGCTTACAAAATTCAACTGCTTGTAAGGTTTCAATGACAATGTAATCAATTTGCTTTAATTTTAATTTTTCAATTAATGGCGGATTGGTGTCCAAAGAGATAATTTCAGCATTTTGCTGTTCTTTGGTTTGTTGTTTAATCCATTTTTCCATCGTAGTACCCAATTGCACCCCTATCTTTTTATGAGAAAAGATGTTTGAGTCTAGAGGCTGATTTTTTAGATAAACAATGGCCAGAGAAGGTTGGTAGTAGACTTGGGTAAAATCTACATTCTTTAATCTTTCGGGGGTAATAGTCATACCAGAAATAGCGACATCGATTTTTCCTGTATGTAAGGAGGCTATCAGACTATGAAATGACATGTCTTGAATTTGGATTTCTTTATCTAATTTTTGCCCTACGGCTTGGATTAAATCGATATCAAAGCCAATAATTTTTCCTTGTTGCTGAAACTCAAAGGGGGGATATTCGGCAGAGAGCCCAACGATCAATATTGATTTTTTATCCACATTTCGATCAGGCGCATTACAACCAAAAATAAATATTAATATTATAATAATCAATGCGTTATATGTTTTTTGGTAAAAATTCTTCATGGGTATATATCCAATAAATATTCATATTATGGATATAATAGACAGAGGATCTAAACCTTGTCAAGAAACAATTCGGTGGGTCACATACTTTGGTGCTAAGTGGCGGTATAATGGCGACAATTGAAGGGGAGAGTCGAAATGACCCGTAAACCGGAAGACTTAGAGAATTTACTGATTAAGATTATTGTGAACCATGACCTGTCAGAGCAGAGTCAAATTCAAGAAAAATTACTTGAAGCAGGGGTGGATATCCCGCAATCGACTTTATCTCGATGGCTAAAGAAATTAAATATCGTCAAAATTAATCATCGCTACCAAATGCTCAATCAAGGTGCTTTAACGCGTATTCCTGTTTTTAGCATTAAATACTCTTTGCCCAATATCATTGTCTTACATACCCTCCCCGGCAATGCGAATGCTTTGGCATATCAAATAGATCAAAAGATGCCAAAGACTGATACAACCCTAGATGATCCTTATTCGGGGGTGCTGGGCACTATAGCAGGGGATGATACGGTGTTAATCATCATGCAAGATGAAAAAGCCCTGCTGAATTTTAAAGCAAGGCTTGAGCAAAATGGAGATAGTTTTTATATTTTATATGATTAATTAGAACGCCTAGGTTTCGTTGGTCCTAGTTGTTTAGAGAGTATGCGACTTGATCTATTCTTTAAAGTTGCCTCCTTCATAGAGAGCTGCAAAGAAGATGTAACAGGTTTTACCCTAACATTCTCTTGTTTATGGTATTCAGATACAACATTTTCGATCCCTTTGATAGATTCCTTAAATTTTTCTTCATTGGGTAGATATTGTTCATTAAACTGTTGATCCCATCCTTTTGTTGTTCCGGTCCACCCCTTTGTTCCAGTTAGATAACCCTTTAAGCGCGGTTCTTTATTCTGAATTTTTGAGGTTAACAATTGAGTATAGCTTGTTTTAAATTCAGAAATGGCTTTCCACTCTCTTTCCCAGGAAGCAATTTTTGCTTCATAATTTTTTATTTGCTCGGGTGTTAACTTATCTATTGATTTATCACTTGACCTTTCAAGCTCGGTATTTAATAAATCTACCTCATGGGATATTTTGCTAAATACATTGTCGCAATAGATATAAAGATTGCGCATATTTTCTAAGAGAGGCTTATCATGGTCTTCTCCCAGTACTCCTCCCCAGCTGCCAGATATTGCAGTATATGGTTCTGCCTTATAAGATCTGTACAGTGACATTAAGTCTAATATTTCCTTCATTTTTTCTTCATTTTCAAGAGAAGTAGGATCAACAAGGTCGCTTGTCAAAAGGGATAATGCTACACCAAAATAATCTTTTGAAGTATCTGCTATACGATTTTTGTTTGTCTGCAAAGTATTGTAAAGATGATCGAACAGATCACTTTTGATCTCTCTATGCAAATTTTTGCTGCATAGAGATTGAACTGTTTCGTACTGCCCATTACTTATTGCTACAAAGAAAGCATTTCTGATATTTTCTTCTTTTCTGCGTGGATCTTTAATTGCAGAAATCAATGCCAAAAGTGCATCGGGGGTTTCTTTATCCTTTTTTGCTATGTCATTAATAGCTTTAGAAACGAAAACGGAGTATTCATTTTGTTGCTCTTCATTTTGAATATTTTTTCTATATTCTTTAAGAAGTTTTTTAATTTCGATAATCCTATCCGTAGACATACTATATGAAGAAAGTAAATCAGTTAGTTTGGATTGAGTCTGTTTAAAATTATATTCTGTAGGTGGAATGACTATTTTATTCTCTGATCCATTAGGTTCTTCAATTGTTGGTGGGGTCACCACTTCAACCTCTTCTTTGCCCTTTTCAGGAGGCGTGATGGTGGGGGCAACAACTTCATTTGTTTGAGAGGGCTTTGTTACATGTTGTTCAGGAGTGAGTTTTTCAACATTTGGCTCAACCATTTTTGTAATAGTGGTTTTTTCAACTTGTTGTGGCAATTCTACAACCACCGCTTCTTTAGTGGTGACAACATTCTTCTGTGCTTTTTCTACTTTAGGCATTGATGCTTTAAAGATTCTTGTCGCATGTGCATCTAAAACTTCACGATAGCCAGCAATGGTATGGGGCATTTCTTTTTCCCACTTCCCCTTGATGTATTCTTCATCTCTTCTTTTATCTTTATTTTCAATATAGAACATATCAAGATAAGTTTTTCTCATTTCAGCTATTTTATTTAATTTCCCTTGAAAAGCATCTATGTCTTTCATAATTTGTTGATAACGAGGATCTTTATTATCTTTGAGTTGAGAGGCCGATTTGTTAAGTGATTCAAATTCTTTATTTAGAGAAACTAGCAGCTCGCTTTCAAAAATGAAATAATGCCTGATTTTAGTCAAGTTCTCATAATCATTATCGATAATGTGTTTATTTACAATTGCAAGTTCAATAGTCCCCTTAGTATTCATTCCATCAACAATTTCTCTAAAAGTTTGGGGTGCCATATTGGAATGCATGATAAGATAATGAATGACTTGTCGATGAGGTTCGTTAGGATCAGCGTTTTCTGCTGGTATATTCATGAATGCATTTTTTATACACTTATCAATAATCTCTTGCCTAAGCACTGCATCCTCTCGATGTGTGAAAATCATTTCCATGTTAGTAAAATTGCCTTGCATTGCAGCGATTTCTAAGGCTGTTTCTATATCTTTTATATCAAACTTTCTGACTGTTAACACACGTTGTAGCGCATCTGTGTTTTGTTGAATGGCAGCCATCTTTAGACCTTGTGCAAGAACATTTCCATCTACCGATTTTTCTTTCAAAATGTGTTGTAATGCAGGCGCATTTTTGTATTGAATAGCAACTAACAATCCTTGATTTATCGTGGCCCTGTCAAGCGGGGGTAGCGTGATAGTAGGCGTCATTCCTCGAGATATCTCTGAATAAAATTTCAATATTGGCAGCTTTTGATCTTTAAGTTCATTGATCGCATTCTCTGCGCTTTTTAAATTTTCATGATATTGGATTTTTTGACTTTCCCAGTTCTGAAAATCTTGATTGGGGTTTTCTTTATTAACACCAATATTGGCAAATTGTTTATCAATAGCATCTATTTGAGATTTAAGTTGAGCAATATTATTTGATATTTGAACTAATTGCTCATTGTATTGAGCATATTTTTTATCATCAAACTGGTGAATTTCTGTGATAGTTTCTTCAACCTGCTTATGTAATTCTTTCGTCTCTTCTGTGTCGTTTCCTATTGAGGAGAATAGGCCAGGAAGTTCTTCCATTTTATGTGAAACATGACCCAGGTCAATTTTATTTACAAATTCCATTTGTTCTCTAAGTTTGGTTTGGATCTCACGTATTTGGTGATTTTGAGGAGATTTTTTCGCCATTTCCTCTAATAGCTTGTTACATATTTTAAGGTTGTCGAGATGTTTTGCGAGTTCAGAATGAGATGCGCCGTGATAAAAATTCGGCACAACAGTTTTATAGTTGTTTAAAAAAACCAAAAGATAATCAATACTTGCAGTCTCATAAGATTTTGCATTTTCAACTGAAGTTGTACCAAATGGATTCCAAAGCCAAGATTGGGCAGTTTCACGATTTGTGATGGCTTCATGGGTAAGTTTTGTAATGCGTGATAAATCTTCGTCTAAAGAGTTGAGCGTTTTAGATTCTTTAATCTTTAATTCAGGAATAATAATTCGAGATAATTCAACGTATGCAGATTTGAACCATTCATTTTTAGTTGATAAAAAGGCGGTTTTAAAATTGAGATAGATTTTTTCAAGTTCTTCTTTAGTTAAGGTTGGAGAAGCTTCTTTTAATAGCTGCGAATAGACTTCTTTAGCATGCTTCCATATTTCATCTTGCATTGTTCTGCTAATAGCATCATTGCCAGAAAAGTTTTTAAAAATCGTATTTTTATTTTCATGGATTAAAGAAAATGGATCTTTAATGTCTTTAACCGATTTTCCGTGAAATAAATTTGCAACGCTTCTTTTTGCCTCTTTAATCTGTTCTTCTCTTTTTTGCGCTTCATTTCTTTTAGATAGAGGTTCTACCGCCTTCTCAAGGCCATCAAGTGTTGCAATCAAGGGAGATGCCGTATCTTGAGGTAAGTCGAGAAGGGCAGGAGATAAATTTTCATAAGCTGTTTTTGCTTGCGCAACAGCGACGTGCAACGCAGCGACTTCTTCTGGAGTTAGTGATTGTTCGTTTAAGTCTTTATTGAGTCTAGACGTTAATGCTGTAACAGCGATTTTCATTTCATTTTCTACTTGCAGAAATTGCTGTTGTATTTTAAAAAAATCTTCAGACGTCGTGTGAGAAGTTCCCATTGCTCTATAGAGAGCAAAAGTTTGGTCTATCAAATCAAGGGTGTTTTTTACCAAATTATTTACATTAGGATCATGTTCATGTTTACCCAAAAGTTCCGATTGCGCATTCGCTTTTTCTAGTATGCCTTTCTCAGCAGTTTCTTCGAAATTGAGTCTGACTAATTCACTCTCAAGTGATTCAAGCTGTATTTTTTCTTTAGGTAGTGTTTCTCTTGTTTTGGCAGACTTTGTTTTATAGCCAAATACCCCAAACACATTATCACGCCATCTGGTAAACATGCCTCGTACTGAGCGTTCCTTTTTTTCAAATGCATCAATAGTTGCTTTGCGTGCATTTATCTGAAAAGTGATATCACGGCGTCTTTTTTCTATTTCTGAAAGTTTCGTTTGCTTTCTTTGAATAAGATCCTCTAATGCCTGTTGTGGCATTTCACGAATGTCCCTGTCGAATTGAGCATTGAAAGCATCGCTGTAATTTTTATATTCTTTTTCTAGTTCATTAACAACACCTTGTTTGCTTAAATATTCATTGGGTTGTTTAGTTTTATCTATTTTTTTTAGCTGTTCTTCGCTTACCATTAGCATTTGCATACGAGCGGCATAATTTTGAACCAGTTCGATGTCTTTAGTTTCGTTGTAACCTTCTTTAGTACGACCTAATAAATTTTTTCTTCTTTCAATATTTTCTTGGGCTGCTTTTTGATTATATTGGACAATTTTACTATCTAAGGGTAAAGAATAATCTTGAATTCTTTGCTCAAGTAAAGCATTTTCTTTATAAAGTCCACTAAAAATATAATCATCTAAAGATGCTGTGGGTTGATCCTGAAACCACCCTATCCAACCTACGATCTGATTACCTAAATAAGCACCCCAATTGGCCACAGCATTTTCAGGAACATTTTCTACGATTATTTGTGTGCGTTTTGCATTGTCTAAAGCGCGAATAATATCATTCGTAAAAATGCCTACTGTTGATGCATATCCCGTATTTTTTTTCCTAAAATCAGATGATTTCATTTTTTCCTTTATTCTGGCATATTCTTTTTCTGTCTCAGCTTTTACTTTTTCGAGAGGATCATTCCCTGGGGAAGGAGTAAGCGCAAAATCCATAAATTTATATTTTGCATCTTTAAGATAATTAAAACTTACTTTATCTTCTTTATCTAAATTTTGATAGTTTTGGTAGAGATGTTTTGCATTGTCAAAACCAAGATGTTTTGCAAGATTATCTAAATATTCCAAACCCTCTTTAGTCGCTAATTCACTGAATCCGCTTTCTTTTAATAATTTTTCTCGTAAAGCTGATGTTTCTTCAATAGAGCTCTCTTGTGAAGCTAAGCGATCAATTTTTTGAAGGACGTCAAATCCAGCAACGACTTGCGAATAAGTTGATTCAAACGCGGTGCCATAGATTTGTTCAGCGAGCGATTTGGCAACATCAGCTTTGTTTCTTATAGGCCGTTTTCTTTTCAAAGCAATACTTTTTTCGATCCCTTCTTCCCACTCACCCAGTTTTTGCTGTATTAGTGTTTTATTTGCATTTGGGGAAATTTTTTCTACTTTTACTTCTTCTGGCAAGTTATCTATTTGCATGCGCAAAAAGGGTAAATATTCATTCTCAAAACCGCTTGTTAGGTTGTTGTTAATTTGCTTGGCAGCAAAATCGATGCCTTTGCCTGCAAGGAATCCTGGTTCCGAGTTTTCTTGTACATTTCTGGATGGCGCAACCAATCTATCGACAACCCCAATGTATCCAGCGGTTGCATTGTTGGCGATAAGAGCATTGACTGAGCGTCGTGCTTGAAAAATGAAATGATTAATTTCGGATGGAGAGATTGTGGTGTTAGCTAGAATATTTAAATTTTCTGAAATGATGCCAAGCTGTTTAATATATTCTTCTTTTGCTAGATTCCCGTCATTGATGGCTTTCAGTGCTTCTCGAATTTTGGCGAGTTGTTGATTAGTCGGAGTGGGATCTTTTACTTTACCAAGTCCACGATTTATTTCGGCTAGGATATTATCTGCATGCTTTTTCCATTTAGGGTAGTGAGTTCCAACAACTTTTTCTAAAACCTGGTTTAACATGCATACCCCCCTTGTGGTGGTTTTGTGCGCATAAGTTTATAGCCATGCACTACACTTTATTTTTTTGACTTATTAGCGTTTCATTTGGTTCATTCAACAATTAGTAACAATACGTGTATCTACTATGTATCGTGTATTTGCACTTCTTATTAGATCAATATTGGCTGATATAGGTTGAAAAATGTTTAAGCCGGGAAGGTGATACCTGAATTTTTGAACAAGTTTGTGCAAACCGGGCTCGGCCAGAGAAAATGAGGAATATGCATAGATAGAGATGATGCCTAGCCAAGTAACGAACATTCTATTAAGATAAACATATACACTAATTTTAGAAAGTTATAACATTAACATACATATATTAGAAGGGTTGCCATGCAACGAGGGCCTATACCTCTGAAAATTATTAAAACAGAACGACTTTTAATTCGCCCTGTGCGGGTGGGGGATGCTTCTTTAATGCATACTGCCATGAAAGATAGTTTCCAAGACTTGAAAGAATGGATGCCTTGGGCACAATCTCTCGCTTCTTTGCGGGACACAGAGGTTTATCTTGCTCATGGCGAAAGAATTTGGAATTCACCTGCGCATGACGGGGTTGAGCAACCCTTACAGATTATGGATCCAACAGATAGAATTTATTATGGTGCAACTGGGATCAAACCGGCAAACTTATCCATTCCCAGCTTTGAAATTGGCTACTGGGTGAACCAAGCATATGCTAAGCAAGGGATCATTACAGAAGCGATGAATGCTTTAACGCGTTATCTATTTCAAGTGTTAAAAGCTAAACGTGTAGAGATCAACTGCGAACAAGACAATAAAAATAGTGCAAATGTTGCGTTGAGATTAAATTATGATCTTGAAGGTACATTACGTAATCACCGCTTTAATGCCAACGGCAAGAAGTTAACAAATTCTTTGATCTATTCCTGTATTGATATCTCTCGTCTTCCACCATTAGCGTATCATTCGGTTTGATGCTCTAATCACAGTTTTGAGGCTAGGCGGCAAGCAAAGCACTTTCCGCCTGTGCTTGATTATCTTTAAGAGGGATTATGCACTATTTGTATTTATCTGTGGCAATCTTAGCAGAAGTTATTGCGACAAGCTCATTAAAAGCCGCTGAGGAATTTACCAAGCCCCTGCCTAGCATTCTTGTGGTGCTTGGCTATGTTTGTGCATTTTATTTTCTCATGTTAAGTCTAAGAGCGATCCCCATGGGGCTTGCTTATGCAATTTGGTCTGGTGTGGGAATAGTCTTGGTTGCCTTTTCTGGATATTTTCTCTATCGTCAAACACTGGATATTGCAGCTATTCTCGGCATAGCTCTTATCATTTCAGGTGTTTTTACAATTCAAGTCTTTTCTAAAGCGACAGTTCATTAGCGGGGTAGCAATAATGGAAAAGAAAAAAGTCTTCCATTTTTTTTCTTCCCGTATGGCAACAAAATTTCATATTTCCCGACGACTCTTGGAAAGAGGGTGGCGCGAAAGCACTAATGCGAATGAAGCTGTATTCACTGATCAAAATTTAACTTTAAATGACGAAATTTCCACCCATTTAGAATATAAGCATCTGTTAGCACGGCTATCTGCAAAATATTTTCCTGATAAAATGCCGCTCACCTATTGTGTTAATGATCAGAATTTTGAGCAAGTTTTAGCCAAAATGACATATGAACATTATATGGAGAATAATCGTTATCAAAAAACAATTGCGGATCTTAAATGGATTTTAAAACCCTCCATGCTGAATAATGGTGATCAAATTAAATTATTCAATAACGTTGAGGAATTGAGAACGCATTTCGCAAGCGTAAATCGCTTAGGAGGAGAGCATGTTATTCAGCAATATATCTCCAACCCTGCTCTAATCGATGGGCGAAAATATACTTTTAGAGTGCATGCGGTATTTACGAATTACGATGGGATTTTCTTCTATAAACAAGGGTATGTGAATATTAGTGCTTATCCGTTTTCTCTTAGTGAGGGATTTAAAAATAAAAAAATTCATATTACTAATTATGTATTAGACGGAGAATTTTCTCATATTGAGCAGCGTGCCAGCCAGACATTAGAAAATTTTCCAGTTGTTTATCAACAGATGTGCAGCATTGTGAGAACAACTGTGAAATCCTTACTAAAGCTTGCACCAGATTATCTAAAGCCACAGCAAAGGCGCATATTTGAACTTTTTGGTTTTGATTTTATGTTGGACCAAAATGGGAAAGTATGGTTACTTGAAATTAATCAGGCACCTGATGCGCCAACCTTTGAGGAAAATCGATTAGATCAAATACTATGGAATGTGTATTGGAATGATATTCTTGATGATTTTGTCTTGCCCATTGCGCATGCAACAAAACCTCATTATTCAAATTTCACACATCTATTGAAGCAACGTGATTGCTATTCCTTTTTCGCCGATCTTTTTTCTAAGATCAGCGCTAATCTGTGAAAATATATAGCAATTGATAAATAATTCTTCACTCATTTTTTTCGTCCAGTAGTTTTTCATCTGGCCTTGGACTAAGAATCACATAATGACCTAGCAACAAAGTCAAGAGGTACGTTATGCCAAGATCTCATTCTTATTCAAGAAAGCGCGATCATGTTATTAATACATTAGTGATGGCTGGAGGTGCATGGTTAGTATGGTATTTTTCTGGCCCCATTGGGGGGGAATTGTTACGTTCTGCTTATGAATTTTATTACAACATGAGATACGGTGAGCCAGGGTTTTTTGATGTTATATTTTTTGCAAATCGAGGGCACATTACACATCTTGGTTATGATTGGAGCGAATGTATTTGTGCAGCAATTTCAGCCCCCATATTTTTTACATTATCGAATATGATAACATCAAGGTTAGGAAGATGTGAAGAAACAGATATTGATGAAGATGATGAAGAAAATGAAACGCAGATGGAAAAAAAGCTCGATGAGCTGACTAAAGCAGTTAATAAGCTACAAGCTCCCCATCTACCCGAACAAGATATTATCTTAGAAAAAAGGAATTCCTCTAAAACGGTGACGCCACTGAGAAAATTATCAAATGACGATTATGATCAGATTGAACGAGTATCATCACAGCCTAAGAGGCGCTGCAATACAAGATCAGATAGCAATAAGGAAAATTATCCAAAATAGATATTCACAACAGTGATTTATAATCAGGAATTTTTCATTCCTGAAATGGGGGGGCGTTGAGACTTTTGTGCAGAATCAGCTAAGGCTTTGGCAATTTTTAGCCTTTGAGCCTTGGGAAGTTGCACGAGTGTTTGATAAAGACCCTGTTGAGCAAGTGTCATATTCCTATTTGAAAGTTGAGACATTTTTTCAAATAGAGCAGATAGCTGACGTTGATCTAGGGGATCTTCTGCCAGTGTTCTTGCAATTTCTAAGCGGAGTTTGAGGATCTCATTATGATTTGCAGCAATTTCTTGTTGTTGCTTTTTGATTGCTTCTGCTAGCGCTTTTTGGTTTTGTTCCGGTAAGCTTTTAAAAACACCTTGTGGAATCAATACTGAGTTTTGTGGCCATTCTGGCTTATGGATAAAATCACCAGCAATATAACCAATGATAAATATATTCAGTGCAACAGAAACCATTAGGATAAAATACAATTTTTTAGTGCCTGCCATATATTTTACTCTTCTGAATGGTTAAAGCGCCTAAGAGCATTATATACCGCAGCCGCAATATAATCCTACTAAACGATACTTTCAAGCGTGAGGATATTCACGGTATTCCCTTGGTGAAAAAATCATTAACTTCGAGAGTCGTTGATATAGTTGTCGACGTACTCGATATAGTAAAGTTTCTAGTGCATGAATTGAAATGCCAAGAATGTCTGCCACTTGATGCTGAGGAACACCCTGATGATAGTGCAAGATGAGGGCAGCTCTTTCTTTGGGCTCAAAAGAAGCTAAGGCAAGTTTGAGATAGTGTTTTTTCTCTTTAGCAAATAAAAGAGATTCTATGTGATGCTCAGAAAAATCGCTTTCAGCAATAGTATGCGTTTGGCCTCTTTTTTGTCCATGCTGCCAATCGAGACAGCGATTTACAAGCACTTGATGAAACCAGGTTTTGAACCTCGCATTTTGCTTCCATCCGGATCCTTCTTGCCATACCTTCATGAACACCTCTTGAACAATTTCCTTGAACTCTTTTTTTGTGTTTGTTCTTGAATTATAAATCTGTTTGAAAAAAATTGCTTAGTGGGCGTACATACATCTGTGATTAATTTTGTATGAATGGATTTTTACATAAATTGCATTGATACGCATGAAAATGCATGAAATGAGCTAAAAAAAATAATTAATGCTTCTTGTCAATGAAGCATTAATTTAAATGTGCGTAGCGCAAAAAAATCGAAGAATTAGGCTCTGCATTCTTCAGGGTGGTGATGACACCATTTTTTTCTGCATTTAACAGGATGTTTCTCACACCAAGTTTCTGCACAAGCTTTAGGATGATGTCTGCACCATTCTTGATGGCATTCTTTTGGATGATGGTCACACCAGGTCTCGCGCCGCTCGTGTCTGTCCCACCACCACCAATCCGCAAGCTGGATGTAGCCACTTTTTGAATTTACAGATTGAGTAGCTGCTAATACATTGCTACAAAAGGAAATGAGACTGATACTGCAAAGAAGAGCAATTGCTAATTTTTTCATAGTACACCGTTAACTGCCATTAAGTGTACCTTATTTGTCGCATAATATAAGTTACTATTTAGAGAAATGCTAGATATTCAAACGGTGATCGCTTTACTTAACGACGGCATTCCCGAGGATGATTTTCACACCACTCGCGTGCACAAACATTTGGGTGGTTTTCACACCATTGACGATGGCATTTTTCTGGATGGTTAACACATGTTTGTTCATGACATTCATTGGGGTGTTTTTCACACCATTCCTCATGACATTTTTGTGGATGATTTTCACACCAGTTTTTCCAGCCAGTGGGAACATTGGTTACCTGGGTGTGAGAATCGATAACGGCAGGGATGATAGTGGAATGATTGGCCAATGCGGTCCCAGCTAAGCATCCTAGTCCAAGGCACCACAACAGTATAGCCATCGCTCTTTTCATCGTAGCTCTCCAGGTCGCCGCCATATTATGTTAGAAATATGAGATATAATTTATATTATGACAAGCCTTTCCCTGACACAGCAAGAGAAAACTATAAATACATTGTAGATTTTTACGGTTATTCAGTAGAATGCTTGCTCTATATGAGCGGGGGTGATCATTTTATGAGTTCCTTGACTAAAAGAGATCTGCCGATAGGGATCTTTGACTCGGGTATCGGTGGTTTAACGGTTTTACGAGCTTTACAAAATACGCTTCCGCAGGAACAATTCTTGTATTTAGGCGATACAGCAAGATTGCCATATGGGACAAAGAGCCCCCAAACAGTTAAAAACTATGCTCTAAATGCCAATGAAATTTTAGTGGCCTCAGGAGTCAAAGCACTGGTTGTCGCTTGTAATACAGCTACCGCAGTAGCACTTGAGGCTTTACAAGAAAAATTTTATCCTCTGCCTGTTATCGGTGTCATTCATCCAGGCGCAACGGCAAGCCTGAATTTGAATGAGAATGGTCCTATTGTTGTTTTGGCAACAGAAAGTACTGCTAAGTGGCATGCCTATCGTCAGGTATTGTCACAGATGGCCCCTCACCGTGAAGTGATTGAATGGCCTTGTTCTTTGCTTGTTGCCTTGGCTGAAGAAGGCTGGTGCGAGGGTCCATTGGTTGAACAAATTGTGTCAAAATTGCTTGCCCCCTTGTTTGCTCAATTGGACGAGGTAAAGGTGAAGCCTGCTTGTGTCTTGCTCGGATGTACGCACTTCCCTGTATTAAAATCTGCTATCCAAAATGTAGTAGGGGATATCCCTATTGTTGATCCCGCGCATACGGTTGCCGAAGAGGTTCAAACATTGCTCCTAGAACAAAATTTATTACGCCTATCTCCAACTACTGCTAAAACAGGCTTTATGGCCACCGATGGGGTAGACAGGTTTGCAAGAGTTGCACAGATATTTTTAGGTTATCCTATCTCATCAAATGATGTTGAACTTGTCACTGTCATCCCAACAATTGTCACTTCCGCTCAGAAAGCAGTAGGCTAAAATTTAATCGAGAAAAGTTTGTTCTTTCGTTTCTAAAATCATTGATTAAAATGCAACCTAGAACGCTAGGTTGCGCGCCATTGCTATTTTTTCTTACGCTTGCTTGTTTTTTCCGCAGATGGTGGTTCGCTTAAAAACTCATAAAAGGTGAACTGAGGTGTGGATAAATCTGTGATTTCCAGATCATTATGATTTTGTGTTGATTTTTCTTTAGGGGAAACCTTAGTGATCTTAAATTTCCGGTGTCTTGCGCCCGAAGATTTAGCGTAAGAGTCTGTTATTTCAGGACTGACATCCTTTAAATTTAATTTAGGAACATCAGAATTGCTTCTAGGACGACCAATAAGTGTTTGCTTTTTTGACGGTTTAGTAGAAGGATCTGCTTCTATGGCATTGGAAGAAGAGGCTTTGGGAGAAATCATTCTTAATGGAGCTGAAGATGGTTCTAGAGGAGAGGCTGCTGAAAAATTGAGTGTCAGATAAATATGAAAAGGATTTTTTTCATTACCTTGTTCGACCTCTAGCATTTTTAATTCTGAGGTTAATGCTTCTAGTTGACGAGTAATATCTTCCTTAGAAAAACCAGTTACTGTTGTGGCAAGATCATAGCGTGGCGAAGAAGGGTGAGAGAGTTTAGTTTCATCAGGCAATAGGGAGGTGTATTCTTGTTCGAGAGATGTCAGACGTTTTATCATTTTATCAATATCTGTATAAAGAGGACGTTTGTTAGCGTTTTTTTCGGTTAAGAAAAGAATCATCTCTTTAAGAATTAGGAACATAGGGTCGCGTTTTTCTGAATTTTCATGGAAAATATCAGGCATGCCAATTTTAATATCCTTTTTTTGGAAGCTACCTAGTGTATCGTTTTCACGGTAGTCATTCATTTTTTTTTCAATGTATCGTTGATAATTTTCTTTGGTTAAGAGCTCTGCTAAAATGACGCCTAAGCTAAAATATTCATTTTGTAAGTTATAAATTGTATGCTGATTCGCAGGTAAGGTGGTTTCAGGAGCTTGATAGCCAATCGTGCCATAGAATGTTTTATTCGCTTTTTGCATTAAACAAGATGTTCCAAAATCAATAACAGTCACTGTGACTGTATCATTATCAATTTTAACTATAAAATTATTCGTTTTTAAGTCGCGGTGTAATATTCCGTGTCTTTGGTGCAGGGATTGAATTTCAGATAAAATACCTTTAATAAGTTTTATAACAAGCAAGGGATTAAGTGGCTTTTTAACATACTGACCATTTACTTTATAGTAACAAATATCAAGCAGATTGGTTCCAGGATAATATTGACTAAATAAATAATGAGTAGACTGACCGTGAAGATTATGTACACACTTTCCCTTGCCACGATTTAGCTGCATTAGTATTTCAAACTCATTGTCATAATCATCTAGATTATGTTCTGATTGAGAGATTTTGACTGCAGATAAATTGCTTATGCAACGATTTGCTTTTTTGTCTTCAAATAACTCTTGTGCTAAATAAACTTCGCCTTGTCCGCCTTGACCTAATTTCTGTGTTTTGTCGATGGCAAAAATACGGACTCGTCCAGTATGGTCTGAAAAAGAAACCATTTGATATTGTGGTTTTTCAGGCTGTGATTCGTCAATGTAAGAACTTACAACTGTTTCGTTAGAAATACATTTGCTTAATGCTTCTTTTCTTGCTTGCAAAGCTTTTTTATGGCTTAAAATCAACTCTTTGTTATTAATATCAATACTTAGCTTTGGGGTAGAACCTGTCATCATTTATTCTTTCTCCTGTTAATAAACCAAACAGAAGTTTTGAATATAGTCATTTTTTCATTTCTTTGTGAAAAGGACTGCTTATTTTCTCTGTATTGAAATGTTTTATGGAACCGATGCTTTGTTAATCTGTCATATTATTCAGATAGGCTATTTTATTTAAATCTACATTAAAGAGCACATAAATGCTGAATCAAGAGAATGTTACTTCAATAGAGACTGCAAATCACCTGTTTTCTAAAGCGTTAGAAGAACTCAAAGAGAGTAGTAATCAATCTCTTTTGTCAGAAGAAGGATTGATGAGAATTGCTGCAGCTAAATCAGAAGTCAATTTGGCGTACGAAAAATTGCTGGACGATTCCGCATGGGGTAGCGTTGCTGAAGATCCTCATTTATTTTGGGGAGTGTTGCAAAAAGTAATATTTGACACTTCATTATCTTTGTCTGCACAAAAAATTTTAAAAGATACCATTTCAAAGCAAAATTTGGCTGAGATAGATTTTCAGGCGTGTATTAAAGAACTCGTAAAAAATAACTGTCAACAAGAGGCAAAACTAATTCATAATCTTCGGCATTTTGGTTATCTGGTTGCACAAAATAGTGAAAAAAATAGAATGACACCTTGTAACGTTGATAGCATTCTCTTTGCCATGATATCAAGGTGGGTGCAAGATGACTCTCCTGATTTTTTGTTGGGTAATGCAATGCTTAATAGAAAGATCCAAGAAGCAGCTGCAGCAAATACAGATTCTGATCCATTGAACCTAAATGTAATTGATAAAGATAATCATAAAGTTTTTTTTGGTGAGTCGTTTGAACAGAGATTTCCTGAAGAAGAGAAAAAGATAAAGAAAGCCAAGCGTACTGCAATTAATCTTGATGTGCCATCGCGAGGCCCATCTTCTAATATGGCAGAAGCGACCTTAGAAACACCCAAATCAAATTGGGGTAGATTAATTAATTGGATTTCTCAAAGACCAACGGCAATTAAGCAGTTTTTTAAAAATATAAAGCTTCCTAAAATAGGTTTTTCACTTTTAAAGAAGGATAAAGGCACCGTTTCTGTAGGTAATCCTGTTGTGCAGCCAAAGCAACCCGGATCTCCTCTCATTAACGATCGCCATGAATCCTTGGCAGAAACCGTAAAAGAAAATGCTCCTGTAAAAATTTCGCAACATTGGAGCAAAAGAAATGTTACAACATATAAAGACAAGGCCAAAGAAAGAAAAGTAGAAGAACCATTTGTTGGCAGAGCAAGGGCAATTTTACCATCAAGGCGATTAAATGAAGAAGTAATAGCTGAAAATACGGTCACAGCTAAAAAAGCACAACAAGAAGACAAAGTGATATCAGAAAAAATTGCTCCTAGCATTCCTCAAGACGAAATCCAAAGTAAATATCCTAATGCACCCAAGAAAGTTGATACGGGGGCCGAACAGACTAGTTTTGAAAAGGCAAAAGAGGTTTTTGAAAAAAAGAAACCTAAGCAATCGTAAAATGAATAGCGCACATTTTTATTTATGATCGATTCATTTAAGTAATGCTAAAACATTTTTAATCGAATCGAGTGTTTGATCAATACGTTTGATAGATTTAGGTACAACTAGGATGGTATCGTCTCCTGCTACAGTGCCAATTATTTCTGTTTTTTCCATATGATAGTCTAATAGACGTGCTACCATAGAAGCTGAGCCTGGATGGCAATGGACAACGATAAGTTGTTCGTTTGCCACGATATCTATAATTAAGTTTAATAATAAATCAGCGGAATGAGGTGGAGCAGGTTCTTTAGGTAAACGATAAACGATATGCCCATATTCATTTCGGGATTTCACTGCACCTATTTTGCGCAAGAGTCTGGAGGCTTTTGATTGATTAATATCATGTCCACGAATTTGTAGTTGATGACAAATTTCTTCCTGCGTCGCCACGGTTGCTTTTTTCAATAGTTCCCGCAAATCTTCTTCTAATTTTTTAGTATCCATCTTTCACTCTTTAAATTTATGCGTGAAGATTATAATGTTGCTCTTGTTTGGCCGTTGCCAATATTAAGCTTGTGATAATGGAGATAGTAAATAAATTGAATATCATTTGAACAGTTTGTTCAGATGCATTTTGATGAAAGAGGTGAGGGGTGGGTAAGACTCCTGTTAAATAGACAACGGAGATCCCGAAAAGGGTAGCGCATAAAGGAATTTGACCAAAATGGATAGCATAAGCGCATAATAAAATAAGTAATATAACCGATAAAATAAGTGTGGTGATTTCTGATGTCAGCGCAAAAAATAAAAAATGACCAAGGATCAAGCCTAGGGCGCTAAGCCACCATCGTTTTTCCTGTCTTGTGAAATAACGCTGAGGGACGAAGGGATCAAACACAAGACAAAGTGGGGTGAGGCATAAAATGCCATTTATTTCGCCTAAAACGGCAGTTGACCAATCAAAAAAGGAAATATTACCGCCATACGTTTGCACTAAGATCCTTGCCATCAGAGAGATATGGATGCTGCTAAACAAGATAATGAGGACAATAAATTTACATAGCACTGACATTTTGGCTAAGGGCGTGACAGGCCCTATCCATTTTAAAGAAAATTGTCTACAACAAAATATGAAGCTTATAAATAACAAAGCTTGATAGAGACTGATTTGCCAAGAATAAAGGTTGTATACATAACTTGAAAATGTGCCGACAAAAATACCGAGTAAAAGAATATTCCCTCTTAAGAAAACAGCGGATAAAGCAACACCTGTGGCAGGCCAAATGGGAGAAAAAAAACCATTTAAAAGGACAAGCTGATGACCCCCGAAAATAATAATTGCACTAAAGAGAAACTCAGCTAAACGCCTAGTTAAGACAAGCCGCATAAATGCATTCGCATAGGTGATTGACTTGGCATCGTAACGTTTTTTTGCTACAACTTCGGCATTAAACTGTTTAAAACGCTTTTCTAAAGACACGTAAGTATGATATCCAAAATAATTGATGATGAACTATATCAGGGTTATTTAGCTAAAGTCTACCAAGATACACAAGGATATCAACGATATTCCCTTGCTGAACATACCTTGTATAAAGATGCTGGGATCTGTATCACCTATGGAGAGCTATTATACCCTAGTGCTAAAAAAATAATTCATGAGATGTCAAAAGATCAAAATGAGGTGTTTTTGGATCTAGGCTCAGGATTAGGCAAATGTGCACTACAAGTATTTATGCAAACTGAGCTACGAAGGGTATTGGGGATAGAGGCCTCTAAAGAACTGCATACGCAAGCGCTGACTGCTTTCAATCAAGTAAAATCAGATTTTCCTTCCTTTTGGGAAGAGGGGCGATCTTTAACATTAATTTGCGATAACTTTTTGCATGCTGATTGGCAAGACGCGACAATTGTTTATAGCTGCTCAACTTGTTTTACGCAAGAATTACTCATTGCAATCGGCAATAAAATTAATCAGCAACCACAGGTAAAGCAAGTCTTTAGTTTTCGGCCTTTGCCTTCACTAAAATTACCTTTAAAAAAGGTATTTGCTGTCGAATGCAGTTGGGATTCGGCATTATGTTTTTTTTACGCAAAACGATAACATCAGAGTGCATGACAATTGTGCATAAATTAAGGATTGAAAAGACATAGGGCTATCACCTTGTCATTGCGAGGCAGTGGTGCCGAAGCAATCCATGTTATCGTTCATGGATTGCTTCGCTAATGCTCGCAATGACAAGAATATGAATCAAAAATTTTTGAGTGCAATTAACATGCATCATAGAGATGTTTTTATGACCGTCTTTGCCTTTTCTAAATTCTCTTGCCAACGCTTATAACAAAGAGCACTTAACAACCCTAACTGAACGACAATCCCAATAAAAGCTAATAGGGTATTTTGACCCCAGCTAGGCAAGAACAAAGGTAGCAAGCTATTAAGATGTAAAGCGCTAAAGAGCAATGGTAAAAGCATATAAAGCAGAAATAAATAAAGCACAGCGGTGCTTAATGCCTTTTTAGGGTTCTTGCTAAAATTAAAATAATGAATTAATTCAATATCACGCAGCAAAAAGAAAATGCTTGTCAGAATAAAGATAGTGGGTGAAAATTTTTCAAATATGACACCTTGCTGTTTAATCATCGCTATTAAACCTGCTATTACCGTCAGGGTAAAAGAGATTGTCCACCAAGGGAGTTGTTGTAGACTTTCGATGGTATTGTGTTCTTTAATACGACTAAAAAAATGCTTATAACGGATGAGCGAAAGATCATCTGTAAATAAGGAAAAGTATGTTAATAGTTGTGCAGAGAATAGGGCGGTATATAAAGGAGCATTAGCAAGTTGCTGCTGTATGGTTTCTAACTCTGGAAAATGAAGATTTTCAAACTGGAAATCTTGAAAAGATGTTAATCCTGAAAAATAAATCATACAAAAAATGTTAAATCCTGCCCATATCCAAGGAATATTTTGATATTGTAATTCTTTGCAAAAAGAGCGCTGCAATCCAATAATCGCCCATCCCAAAAATAAGATAAGGGATGTCAGGGCAAAAGGACCTAAAGCAAAAGCATAACCGTGCCAAGAGATCTGCTGATCGTATCCTTTAAGAGCATTAAAACAAAAATTGGTGGTAAAAGCCCCAATAATAAAGGCAGCCAAGAAATATCTAAAAGTTTTATTGGTTTTTTCTCGTCGAATTTGTGATAAGACTTGAATGCTGAGTAATAATGCTATTGCTTGGCTAAATAACCCGCCTAACAATAACAACGATAATTCTTGGCTAATAGATAAAGAAGACGTTAGTATTTGACCACTAAAATCATGAGAAGTATTTGTCCGTAAAAGTGAATAAAGTAACAGACAGATAGCCGTACCATACCAACTATATAGGGTAGAGCCTATTAATTTTCCCCAAGTCATTGCCCATGGGGAAATAGAGGATTGGCGCTGAAAATCCCAAGTGCTGTTATTGATTTCGTCAATAACAGTCTCTGAGCTACGTTTGGTGCCCCATAAAAAAATAAAAAAGCAAGCTAATTCAAAGGCAATGGTAGCTGCCGAAGATTGACTACCTGTTAAATAAACAATATAGACTATTAAACCAATAATAATTGGCGCCATTATAATCCGATGATAATTGAAGTCTAGCCAGATGTTGCGGCGCAATTCAGGATTGAAGAACACGCATTTATTCCTTAGATTTTTTGTCTGGATGAGTTTCTTTGGCAATATTTAAATAAACATCTTGCATTCGTTGTTTTTGCTCTTGAATGCTGTATACAGGAATTTGTTTTTCGATAAGTGTTTTTAATAACTCTTTTTGTTCATTTTGTTTGCCTTTAAAATCAATAATGGCAACATTTTTTTCTGTCGATTTGAGTGTGACTTGAGGGATAGATTTTAAGAGTTCAGCATATTTTTGCGCATCTTCAGTCATTTCAACTTTTAATATTACTATATCTTGCAAAGGACCTTGGTATTCAGTTAGTGCGCAATGTTTGATCATTTTCCCTTCATCTAAGACTATCATGTGAGTTGAATAGTCTTCTAGCTCGGCCAATATGTGGGATGAGACAATAAGCGTCATCCCTTCTTTTTGTAAAGAAAGTAAGAGTTTAGATAAGTTAAAACGCGCTTGCGGATCTAATCCTGATGCGGGTTCATCCAATAATAGTATTTTGGGTTTATGCATAATCGTTTGTGCGATTGCTAAGCGTTGTCTGAGACCACGTGAAAGTTTTGAAGCTGCAACATCCTTATATTCCCAAATATCAAGGCGCCTGGCTGCTTCTTCCACTAAGGAGTCTGTGTTTGTTATGCAGCCGTGGCTCCAAGCAAAAAACTTTAGACTTTGCATGACAGTTAGGTCATCATAGAGTCCAAAGAAGTCTGAAAGATAGCTACAAGTCTCATGGACTTTGCGGGGATATCGAACTGTATCCCAATTATCCATTTTGATAGTACCTAACATGGGGTTTTCTAATGCTGCCATGCAGCGCAGTAAAGTGGTTTTGCCTGCACCATTAGGGCCCACTAATGCGGTTATTGTATTGGGCAAAATAGAGAATGAAATGCCATTCAGTGCTCGTTTGCCAGGGTATTCAAAAGAAAGATTATTAACACCTATCATGGTAGGGTAGCAGTCCATGGTATTTATAGAGATACTATAGGAACTATAACGGATCATCCCGTGTTAGGCGAGAAAACTGGAGAAAGTTACATGGCTAATCCACGTACTAAGCAAGATAAACTTGCACATCGTAGGGTAAAATTTGCCACAGCCTGCGAGTCTATAGCTTATGATGTGTCATCTGCAATACTAGGTTTTATACCAAACGGTTTGAACCTTACTTACGATCGCGTTTTAAAACCCATGCCGGTGCTGGGGAGGTTCTTTTCTCACCGTTGGGTTGAACAAGTCTGTAAACTTTGTACCGGAACGACTATTGGTCAGGGGGTTGCCACTGATCTCGCACATTTTCTTTTTCGACCTATCGGTTTTGCAATTGGCGTGATATTAGCAAAATTTTCTAAAAAAGAGCTGCGCTATGAAGGACAGTTTGGGAAGTTTTTATTTAGCATATCAGAGCAAACTGTTGGCGGAGCATTATTAGGCATCATTCTCATTAGCCTAGCTTCTTTGTTTGTAGAGCATCCCTCATTTCAATTAGGTCAAGAATTAATTGCTTTAGGGGCAGGTCTTGGGGCTTCACTCGGATTACTGGCAAGAGTTTTTTTATTAGTTGCTATCAATCAGGTCAATCACACTCATATGGAAGCAGTGAAACAGAATGCCCAAAGAGCTAAAGAACTGGGGATGAAGTTAAAAAAAGCTGCAAGACAAAAAGCGAAAAGTCTAATTCTCAGAGAGGCTCAAGATATTATTCAACAAATGAATGGTTCTACATCGCAGCAGTATTTAGAAACTTTTTTCAATCAAACTTACGATATGCTTTCTAATAGTCTTAATCAGAAAATTGATAGACACTTTAATTATCTTGTTGATAGGGCATGCCATGGTGATATTCATGCCTTAAAGCGGTTACAAGATCTGATCCCGACTAAACAATCTGCTAAAAGTGTTGTGATGACGCCTTTCGAAGTCATGATTGATCGCATTTTTAATACACGAGCTATTTTTAGACTCAAAGATGAAGTCGATACGGCATATGATCGTTGGCAATATGATTTCTTGCGCGTGAAGACGTCTTGAAGAGGGGGCAGATCCTTACTGCCTCGTCACTTACTGTATATATGGATTCCCATTCCCTTGAATTGCTTTAATTTTCTCGTTTCTTTCTTTTTCCCACGCATCAGCAGGATACTGCTGATGCCAATCATAATAGAGTGCAAATTGTTCTTGGTTAAGGGGCATGTGATAAGTATCTTTCATATAAAGATAAGTACGGGCAACTTTGCCTCTTAGATGAGGCGCAATCTCAATAATCTTGCTTTTTTTATCAATATAGAAGTGACAGCCTTGTTGTGAAGAAGGGTGATCTGCTATTAATCCAAATGAATATTGGCGTCGATATTGCTTGAGGATTTTTAACTCAGGGACAAAATTATGTAAATCTCGACTCATTAAACGATAAGTTTCATCTATTTTCTGACAGCATCGTAACCCCTTAAAACGCTGACCCTGCTGATTAACACATAGCTTTTCACGATAACAAAGCAAATGTCCTGCCAGCGCTGAATAAGGAACAAGAGGCATCCAGTCTACTTGTGTATTAATTAAAGGACATTCCTTGCAGCTTTGAAAGATTATATTGTTTTTAGCTGTAAAGGGTTGTTCACAAAAGAAAGTAGAGCGGTGATCTTGATAGAGAAGCGCTAGATCTTGTTTCAGCTTATGGGATGAATTAGCAGGAGATGAAGGTAACACCCCCTGCACAAGAGAAGAATATAAAGATAATATGCAGATGAAAATGCGGATAAAAAAATTCATAAGGTACTAAAAAATCAAGAATTGGGGATCAACCCATTATCCCGGAGGGCCTTTTCTAATTCTTTTTTATTAAACCCATCAATACGAATAGTACCCACAAAGATAAGCGGCACCCCTTTACCCTTCAGAGCGGTGTATTTTTTCTTAGCTATTTCAGAGTTCTCAATGTCGTAATCAGTAAATTCAACATTTAATGAACGCAAGTAAGCACGAGCATTTTTGCAATGTGAACACCATGATGTACCATAAAGAACAACGGGTTTTTCATTCAATACTAATGCATCATTGGCATGAGCAAATTCACAAAAAAGAAAATTTAACCCAACTAAAAATGCCAGTAATGTCAAAAATCTACGATAATGATTTATATTTATAATGTTTGTCATATTTTTACGCCAAAAAAAAAAGTACTAAATACTACTTTATTATTAGAAAAACAACTTATACACTCTATAGTCTAGCGGATAATTTCAAAGGTGTGATGTGCGGCGGATCCTATTCATTACAGTAATGATAGTTAGCTTTATACCTTTCGTTGTGCAGGCGGCAGGGCCTATTATGCATGTAGCATTAGGTGAGCGTTGGCTGGCTTTATATGCCCCACAATATACAGAAGATGAGAAGAAATTATTTTTACTTGGGACCGTATTTCCTGATATCCGTTATTTAGGCGTTATTAAAAGAAGTCAAAGCCACTTTAAGGGAGTAACTCTAGCCAAAGTATACGAAAGCAATTCCCCCTTTCAGAGAGGGATGCTCTTCCATAGCTTCGTCGATGAGTACCGCGAAAAATTTGTTCGAAATTCCACGGTTGAAAAACAATTTGTAGAAGTCCCAAGGCATCTTCAGGGAACTTTTCTTAAGCTTGTAGAAGATCAAATTGTCCATGATAGACAAGATTGGGCAAAATTTAGGATGTTCCTCTCTTCTATTCCTGAGGAAGAAAAAATATATGGCATTGATATTCAGTCATTGACCCAGTGGCATACAGGTTTGACCGTATATTTTACCACTTTACCTAGTTTTATTTTGACACAAGTAAGCTTATTTGATCGGGGTATTTTAACTTTAGATGCACCAACCGTTAAACTATGGAGCACACTCTTGCCAAGATATGCAACTGATCCCAAAATGCAAAAATATGTTGATGAGCTTTTTTTATCTTTTGAAAAAACATTAACCCGGAAATCAGCTTAAAATAGCAATGAAAAAATTTTGAATTGTCTTGAAATAATGATTAATCGGATTACATTGGATAAGAGTAGTATAGAAAAACAGTTCTTTTTTAATTAATTAATGCCGACAATGTATTAATAACCATTAACAATCTAAATGATCAAGAAGCTTAGGATCGCCATAATGGAATCCATCATAGATTTCTTTGATATAAACGATAATTCAAGAATTACACAAGTACGCTGGATTGGTCAAATATTTCATACTATTAAAATAGCAAAACTTGAGGATCAACCCACATGGATGATGGCCCGTGCATTGCTATTAGAGCAAGAGCTTATCAAACACAATTATAAGTTGATTTGTTACACTCCGCAGGATGTTAACTTAAAAGAGAAAACAGTTGTTGGTTACATGATTGAGAATGGGCAATTTAAAAAAATATGTATGCCCATACCAAGAATTAATGGAGAATTCTATTTTGGATCAAAAAACCATGAAGTTTATCATATTTTTTTATCATGGGCGCTAAAACATGGATATGAAATCTATCCAGATGCCACGATTAGAGATCTAGCTGTTGATAAACTTTATACTGCGGAAGTTTTATCAAAATATGATAAGTCAATTGTCCCATACACCCAAATTTATAGAGATGATGTTGAACAATTAAAATTTTTTTTACAAAAAAGCGATAAACTATTTATTAAACCAAGATTTGGCCGAATGGGGGATGGCATTTTTATTATCAAGCAGGATAATAATCAATATTTAATTAGTTATTATTATAATGCCAAAACACAATCAGTTGTTTTCGATGATTTGTCTGATTGCATTCTTTATATCAAGGAAAATGCAGAAGATAAGCAATATATTCTTCAAGAAGCTATCAATGTTATACGATATGACAATGCTATATTTGATCTACGTATAGTCATGTTTAGTGATGAAAAAGGTTGGCATTTTTTAAGTGAAGTGAGAGTAGGGGCTAAATCTAGTGATGTTTCTAATATACACCAAGGAGGACAAACCTTTTTCACAGAAGAGTTTCTCAATAAAATTTTTTCTAAAGATCGTTCGTTTTTGATTTTACAAAAAATTAAGAAAACTGCAACTGAGATCGTCACCTTTTTAAATAAAAAGTATCATGGCGTCATAAATGAACTTGCACTTGATCTTCTGATTGATAAGGACGAAAACTTGTATGTTGCAGAGTTGAACACTAAACCTGGTTTGGCAGGAAACCCAAGTGAATACCACTCTTACCCTCAAATGTCAGATAATGAAAAACAAAAAATTGAAGATCTCGCTGCCAAGAATGGTAAGTTTTTAGCGCTATCATTAATGAATAGATACCGCTTAAGATTACTGGATAATCATCACAGAACTTTTAAATTAAAGAAAGATGATAGTTTTGAATTACTCATACTCGATAGCCTATATTTTAATGAAAACTACTATAAAAACATCAAACCTATTATGCAAAACGCAGACTTTGTCCTTGCAAACCTAGAAAATGCTACTATTGTGAACAATCCAGAAATTGCATCCAAAGTGCTTGTAAAACATAATTTTTCGTTAGTAAGTCTCTCTTCAGATGTAAATAATAATCAAACACATCAGATGTTTGAAAATCTTAACATTTTGACCTTGACGGCAGGAATTGATAAAGCGACAAGACATTTTGTTGGAGAACTCCATTTTAACGAGAGAAAAACTGTCTTCGTTATCTTTACCGAAATACCTAAAGATTTTGACTTTCAAATTAAGCAGCTAAAAGAATTCTATCCGAATGTTTTTGTAATTTTATATCAACAGTGGTTTTATGATAATGATGAGCTCAATCACAAAATAGATGATGGATATCTTGATAAAGCTATCAATTTGATAATTAGATATAGAAATTCATCTTTTCTAGAAATTAAAGTGATTGGTAATAGCTGGATGTTTTCTAGCATGGGAAAATTCAAAATTAAAAAAAATAGTGAGATCTGTTACAGTTTGATAATTTCTCTTAGCATTCGATGCATAAATGATATTGATAATATCATTTTGAATCTATATCCGATTATTAGTGATACTACCACAAATAGTAATCAGCCTAGATTTTTAAATGAAAATGAATTTTTTCATTTTTTAGAAGTTATTACAAGTAAAATGCAAACTAAAGGAAATGAAAAAATAGCTATTGACGTCAAAAAAGATAAATTCGGTTTATATTTGGAAGTTTTATTAGGTGAGGCACAAAAAGCCGAATAGAATTACAGTCATTTTTTAAGATATGAATGCCGATAAATTAGTAACTGTAATTGGTTCTATAACCACACCAGCCAATGATTCATTTTTATAGAAATTTCCTGTTAATTGATCCAAGTATTTAGGATAGATTTAATGGCATCAATAATAGATTTCTTTAATATCGAAGGTAGTTCGACAATCAGAAGAACGAAATGGATTGGTTTATTTTTTCATACCTTAACTATAACGGATCATGAACCTTCATGGATGATGCGACGAGCATTATTGATTGAAAGCGAACTCAATAAAAATAATTATAAATTAATTTGCTTTACTCCAGCTAATGTTAATTTAAATGAGAAAACTGTAACAGGTTATATGATTGATAATGGACAATTTAAAAAGATATATATGCCTGTGCCGAAAATCATTTGTGAATTTTATTTTGGAACAACTGATATTGAAATTTATCGACAATTTACAACATGGGCTTTAGAAAAAAAATATCATATCTACCCAAATAGGGCCATTAGTCAATTAGCTGCTGATAAACTGCTGACGGCAGAACAGTTATCGGAATATGATATGTCTGTAGTGCCTAAGACCGAAGCTTATAAAGAGGATATAGAGCAAATAGATATATTTTTGCAAAAAAATAACAAGGTTTTTGTTAAACCACGATTTGGTAATATGGGTAATGGTATTTTTGTGCTTAAGAATGAAGACAATCGTTACATAATTACTTACTATAATAAAGGCAAATCAGATACTGTTATCTTCAATACCTTGTCTGATTGTATTTTTTACATTAGCAAGAATTCTGAAAATAGAAAGTATATCATTCAAGAAGCCATCAATGTATTAAAATTTTCTAATTCAGTTTTTGATCTTCGCGTCATTATGTTCAATGATGAAAAATCTTGGCACTTTTTAAGTGAAGTAAGATTGGGCAAAATATCTAAAGAGTTATCTAATATACATCAAGGAGGTAAAACATACTTTACTGATGAATTTTTCAATAAAGTATTTGGCAAAGAGCATGCTGACTATGTTCTACAAAAAATTAAAAACACTTCTACTGATATTATGAATTTTTTAAATAATCAATATGATGGCGTTATCAATGAGCTCGCCCTCGATATTCTTATTGACAAAAATGATAACATGTATGTTTCTGAGTTAAATACTAAGCCTGGTTTAATTGGAGATCCAGATGCTTATAACAAATTGCAGTTGACAACTGATGAAAAAGAAAAGCTTCAAGGTCTTGCGATTATGCATGGAAAGTTTTTAGCAAAATCTCTTATACATCAAGAACGATTAAATTCTATGAATAATCTTGAAAACATAGACAAAAATAAAGAAGAGAAAATTGATCTAAACGTTCATAACGAAAATAAAAACGATGATCCACCTTCAAATTATATTGGTATGATATATCAAGAAAGAGATGAAAGTGAAAGGAAATATATTTATGGATATATGTATCAAGGATTTGCATTAGAGCGTGAGCTTGTTAAGCACAATTATCATCTGTTTTGTTATTCAACATCATTTGTAGACAAAAACAAAAGAACTGCTGATGGTTTTGTAATTAAAAATGGAAAGTTTGTACCAATAACTTTACCCATTCCTAAATTGAATTTTGACTATCACTTTCGTTCAGCTACTTCTACAGAAAGACAGCAGGCGATGTATAGAAATTTTGAGCCTTGGGCTGCTATAGAAGGTTATGAAATTTACCCCCCAAAATCTATTCGAAGGTTAACCCGAGACAAATTAAGAACAGCAGAAATATTAGCTGAGTATGATCCGTCAATTGTTCCCAAAACTGAACATTTTACAAAAAACGAAGAACAAATTGAAAAATATTTAAAAGATAATCACTGGGCATTTATTAAGCCAAGATTTGGCAGAAAAGGTGATGACATCTTCGTCGTTAGAAAAAATGACAATCAATATTTAATATCGTACTACTATGAGAATAATAAAAATTCTTTAACAGTGAATACTCTACTAGAATGTATTCAATTTTTTAGCAATAATTCAAAAGGTAATGATTATATTATTCAAGAGGCAATAGATTGCCTCTCTTATGAAGGTTCAGTCTTGGATATCCGAACGGTCGTTCTTAATGAGAATAAGAATTTTCATTTCTTAAGTGAGCTTGTGGTAGGCAAAAAAGGAAATGATGTATCAAATTTATTTCAAGATGCACAAACATATCAGCTGGACGAATTTTTTCCTAAAATGTTTTCTAAAGAAAAAGCATCAATTATTATCGACAAAATAAAAGATTTTTCAATAAAAGCTGCGGCTTATCTTAATCAACAATACGACAACAAAATAAATGAGCTTGCTTTTGACTTGCTCATTGATAAGCAGTTAAATATTTATATTGCTGAGTTGAATGTCAAGCCAGGATTGGTCGGCATGCCAATGCAATATAGTAATTATTATAACATGACCGATGAAGAAAAATATATTTATGAAAATGTTACGCTTAAACATGCAGCATACTTGGCCCGTTCATTATTAAGTAGAGCTTGTTGCGTCCAAGCAAAAGAAAGCGAATATTGGTTTCAAGATATTCATTCAACCATATCAATTGATTTGGAAAATATAAAGAAAATATCAGAATTAATTTTTAAGGCGATTGCAGAACGTACCTATTATATTGATTCGTTACCGCACGTTTATCAATACGATTCTGAACCCAGAATTATATTT
>Ga0209935_1000723_pt1 | contig 69826 bp, 63 predicted proteins | sample ThiBio_1000_plan_2_FD_183958 | JGI IMG/M metagenome (GOLD analysis project Ga0209935, IMG submission 183958) | Wastewater bioreactor microbial communities from Cape Town, South Africa - Thiocy_cont_1000_plan (SPAdes) | ecosystem: Engineered > Bioreactor > Thiocyanate-remediating >... | reverse complement strand
GGCGGGACCAATCCGGACTACTTGACCAGCTACTTCGACCCTGGCCAGAACTCCACCGGAGAGGATGTCGTCATGTTCTTCGACACGGATAAGAAGCTGGTGGCCACCCGGTGGATCAAGGCCGAGACGAATCGATCCACCCCGCCCTCGCCAGCCATCCTCGACGCCATCTCGTCCGGCGATTTCCTTTCAGGCAACACAAACCTCGGCATCGTGCAGGAGGATGGGAAGCTCCTGCTGCTAGTGGCCGGTCCGATAGTGTACACGGATCGATCAGGCCCCTCCCGGGGGTGGACCGTATTTGGCCGATGGCTGGATATCACGTGGTTGAATGAGGCTTTCGGCCTCGTCGGAATGCGGGTCCTGCGGCTTCAGGCGCTAGACAAGGTCTCGCTCGACGGCAAACCGTCGGTCGCGCTATCCGCCAAAATGGGCAACCTGCCGATCCACGCCATCCGCAATGACTCGTCGAAGAATACCACGGCGTTCTTCCTCCCGACGCTGGATCCGTCCCTGCTTGCCGTCATGGATGTCGAAATTCCGGTGGATATCCTCGACTCGGCGCTGCAAGCCCGCAATCGGATCCTCTTTTGGGGCACCATCGGCGGCATCGTCCTGGTCGTGCTGCCGCTGCTCGTCTTCGAATGGTCGGTCCTTCGCCGCCTCACCCAGCTCGATCAGGAAATCCAGAACCTCACGATGCCCGGGGCCCGCGAGCTGGAGGTCGTCGGTAATGATGAGTTTTCCCGGCTGACTTTGTCGATCAACCGACTGATGGCTTCCGAGCGCTCGTACTCGGAACGCTTGAAGGAAAGCGAGACACGCTTCCGCGAGGCCATGGAGCATTCGCCCGTGGGAATGGCCATCGTGGAGCTCAACGGGCGCTGGCGGGAGACAAACTCCGCCCTGCGAACATTCCTGGGATATTCGGCCCGGGAACTTGAAGAGCGTTCCTTCCAGGACGTTACCTTTCCCGAGGATCTGGCTCTCGATCTTGAGCACGTGAAAAAGCTGATCTCAGGAGAGATCACCAGTTACCAGATCGAAAAACGCTATATCCGCAAGGACGGCGCCGTGGTCTGGGCGCTTCTCGCTGCCTCCATCATCAGGGACCACGCCCAGCAGGCAAAGTACTTCGTCTCTCAGGTCCTGGATATCAATGAGAACAAGCAAACGGCCCGCATCCTGACCGAGGCCCAGGCGAATGACCGGGCAATATTTGAAGCGATCGGTGATCCGATCTTTGTGCATGGGTACGGCGAGGACGGGCAGCCCGGCAACCTTTCCTATGTCAACTCCGCGGCCTGCCGACTGCTGGGTCTCTCGCGTGAGCAGTTGCTGGAGAGAACAATCAACAGTCTCGAGGATCTCCCGTCCCACAAAAGCAGCCAGATTTCCGAGGAAGTGCTATCCACTGGGTCCGCCACCTATGAATCCCAGCTCATTTCCGCGGATTCCTCAAAAATCCCGGTCGAGATGCACGCGAGCCTTACCGCGCTGTCCGGGAAAAAGGTCTGCATCTCCGTAGCGCGATCCCTAGTGCTGCGCAAGGCGATCGACGCGCAGATCCGCGCATCCAAGGAAGCCGCAGAGCGGGCCAACAAGGCCAAGAGCGATTTCCTCGCAACGATGAGCCATGAGATCCGCACACCGCTGCATGGTGTGATCGGCTTTGTCTCCCTGCTCAAGCAAACCGCGCTTTCTGGAGATCAGCTGGAAATCGTGGGCAGCATCGAGCAGAGCAGTCGGCTGCTGCTGGCGCTCGTGTCCGACGTGCTCGACGTATCGCGCATCGAGGCTGGCCGCCTGGCGCTCGAAATCCGGCCCATCGACCTCCGCCGACACTTGGAAAGCGTCTGCCGTGGAGCTGAACTCGAAGCCAGGCAGCGAGGGCTGGATTTTCGCAGCACCATCGACGCCTCGTTGCCCAAGGTTGTCCGCGCCGACTCGCTCCGCATCAACCAGATCCTCGGCAACCTGATCGGGAACGCCCTCAAGTTTACCGACCACGGGTATGTCGAACTCACCGTCACTGCATCCCGCGCTCCCCTGTCGGATGCCTGCGAGCTCGCGTTCTCCGTATCAGACTCCGGTATTGGCATTTCCCTCATGCAACAACGCCGGTTGTTCCAGCCCTTCACGCAGGCCGATTCGTCGCTATCCCGCAAATACGGCGGCACCGGGCTCGGTCTGACGATCGTGCGCAGCCTGTGCGAACTGATGGGCGGCAGCGTCGAGATCCGGAGCAGTGAAAACAAAGGGTCGACATTCACCGCCCGGATCATGGTACAAGCTGTCCACGAAAGTACTCATCCTGACTCGGCCTCGCTCCAATCCCCCGCCAACGAGGAAGAACAAACCAAGGGAATGAAAATCCTGATCACCGAGGACAACCCTCTCAACCGCAAACTCCTGATGCGGATGCTCGAAAAGACCGCGGCCGAGATCAGCGCCGCAGGCAATGGACGGGAGTGCGTTGAATTGGTAACGACTGATCCACCGGACATCATCTTCATGGATGTGAGCATGCCGGAAATGGACGGGCTGGAAGCCACGAGAAACGTCCGCGCACTGGAGGAAACGACTGGGCGTCCGCCTGCCGTGATCGTCGCCCTCACCGCCGGGGTCTCCGAGGCGGACCGCAACAGCTGCACCGAGGCGGGCATGGACCTATTCCTCGGAAAGCCGTTTACGGGTGAAAGCCTCAGCCGCATCCTGACGGAGGCGATCACTCTGTCGAAGGAAAAGCGCTCAGGGCAGGAACCGCCAGCAGCCTGATCACTCGCCTGCCGGAGCAGGGTCACCCTTCACGACGTGCCGCCCTGCGGCAACGAAAAGATTACAGGCTTCGGAGCAAAGCAGCGGGACCTCCCTCTGGCCCGGAGTGTTCCTGGTGACGGATTCCAGCGGCGGTCCGTCGCAGGTCAGGCTCCATATCTTGCGGCGCAGGCAGGGCACGGCACCGCAGCACAGCCGGGAAACAACCGCGACCGCCTGCTCGCCATTCAGCTTCCGCACCACCGCGTACATGCCGCTCTGGCGCTCCAGCGTCACCCGCAACGGCGTGGCGGTCAGGTTCCCGGCCTGGTGCGCGACCATCATGCCGATGGCGGCGGGATAAAAAAAGTCGAGAGCGGTCAGCACCTCGCTGCTGTCTGCCAGCTGGAGACGCCAGCCATGCCGCAGGTTGGCCGCGGTTTTCAGAGCCCGGTAGCGCCCGCCATCATCGTACCTGGCAATCTCCAGCGCCTTCCAGGGGTCGGTCGATACTTCGAGATCATCCTTCCCGGCATCCTCCCGATGCGAGAGGGAAAAGTCCGGGGTGACCTGGATTTCGCCAAGGCGGAACGCGCCTTCCGCAAGCAGCGAGGCGACATATTCGGCGCAGGAGGATGTCGGCATGGCAAAATATCAATGTGAGTGAAACACAAAGGAAACGTCGCCCGGCCGATACCGGGTGCAATCTTCTTTTGCCAAGCCCCAGGCAGGAGCCGTCTGCTAGAGGGAACGACGGCGCTTGACGCGCAACTGGGCGACGGATTTCTGGAGGGTTGCCTGAAAGGCCGCGCTCTGTTCTTCGCTGAGCGACTCGTCCTTCATGGCCTCCTCGGCGCGGCGGATGGCTTCTTCGGCAGCGCTTTCGTCGATGTCCGACTCGCGAATCGCCATGTCGGTGAGGACGGCGACCATGTCATCAGCCACCTCGACAAATCCCTCGCCGACAGCGAGGCGAATCTCCTCGCCGCCCTTGATCACGCGCAACTCGCCCGGTTTCAATTGCGTGAGCAGCGGCACGTGCTGCGGCAGGATGCCGAACTCCCCCTCGACGCCGGGAATCACCACGGAATCCACATCGTCGGAGTAGGTTTTGGCCTCGGGCGTTACAATTTCAAGTCGGAGAGTAGACATAACTCGCGTTGGTTGGTCTGCGGTGATGAACGGGCGGCCTGAACGACCGCCCGGCACATCACTTCATGGCCTTTTAGCCATGGATCATATCGATGCCGCCCTTCATGTAGAAATTACCCTCGGGCACGTCGTCGTGCTTGCCGTCGAGGATTTCCTTGAAGCCGCGGATCGTCTCGGAGATCGAGACGTACTGACCCGGGGTGCCGGTGAAGACCTCGGCCACATGGAACGGCTGGCTGAGGAAACGCTGGATCTTGCGAGCGCGGTACACCGTGAGCTTGTCCTCGGGCGAAAGCTCGTCCATGCCGAGAATCGCGATGATATCCTGCAGGTCCTTGTAGCGCTGGAGCACCTTCTGGACACCACGGGCGACCGCGTAATGCTCGTCGCCAACCACCTCGGGCGAGAGCGCCTTGGAGGTCGAGGCGAGAGGATCAACCGCCGGGTAGATGCCAAGCTCCGCGATGGAACGCTCGAGAACGATGGTCGAGTCGAGGTGCGCAAAGGTGTTGGCCGGAGCCGGATCGGTCAAATCGTCCGCAGGCACGTAAACGGCCTGGAAGGACGTGATGGACCCCTTCGTGGTGGAGGTAATACGCTCCTGGAGATCGCCCATTTCCGCGGCAAGGGTCGGCTGGTAACCCACGGCGCTCGGCGTACGGCCAAGCAGAGCGGAAACCTCGGAGCCGGCCTGAGAGAAACGGAAGATGTTGTCGACGAAGAGCAGCACGTCCTGGTTCTTCTCGTCGCGGAAGTACTCCGCCATGGAGAGAGCCGTAAGGGCGACGCGGAGACGGGCTCCCGGGGGCTCGTTCATCTGGCCGTAGACCAGCGCCACCTTGGAGTTCTCGATCTTGTTCAGGTCGATGACGCCCGCTTCGCTCATTTCGCCGTAGAGGTCATTGCCCTCACGAGTACGCTCGCCCACACCGGCAAACACGGAGTAACCACCGTGGCCCTTGGCGATGTTGTTGATGAGCTCCATGATGACGACGGTCTTGCCGACGCCGGCACCACCGAACGCGCCCACCTTGCCGCCCTTGGTGAAGGGACAGATCAGGTCGATGACCTTGATGCCGGTCTCGAGGATCTTGGCCTTGGTGTCCTGCTCAATGAGCGGAGGCGCGGCGCGGTGAATCGGATATTTCTTGGTGTGCGGCACGGGGCCGCGCTCGTCCACCGGGTCGCCCACGACGTTGAAGATACGGCCGAGAACGCCCTCGCCCACTGGCACGGAAATGGGGGCTCCGGTATTGAGGACAGGCATCCCACGCGTAAGGCCTTCCGTGGTGCTCATGGCGATCGAGCGGACCCAATGCTCACCGAGATGCTGCTGCACCTCAAGAGTCAGTTTCACCTTCTCCCCACTCGATTCGAACTCGACTTCCAGGGCGTCGTAGATCTTGGGAAGCGCTCCGGCCTCCGGGTTGAACTCAACGTCCACGACGGGACCGATGACTTGGACGATTTTTCCTGTGTTGCTCATGGGTTAGTGAAGTTTAGCCGACTGCAAGCTGCGCGGTGGCGATTTCGAGAATTTCCTTGGTAATGGCCGCCTGACGGGCCTTGTTGTATTCGAGAGTGAGATCCTTGACGATCTGCTTGGCGTTGTCGGTGGCGTTCTTCATCGCCACCATGCGGGCGCTGTGCTCGGAGGCGCGCGATCCGAGGATCATCTGGTAGAGTTCGAAGTGGACGTAAAACGGCATGATGGCATCGAGCACGCTGTGCGCGTTGGGCTCAAAGTTCATACCGGCTCCGGAAGAAGTCTTTTCGCCCTCTTCCTCGGCCAGCCCCAGCTCCGCGAGACTCGTGATCGGGAGCAGCGGGAGGGCGGTCGGAAGCTGATTGAGCGTATTGACAAATCTCGGGAAGAGCACCGTGACCTTGTCGACCTCGTGCGCCAGGAACTTGTCGATGGCGAACTGCGAGATGGCCTTTACCTCAAGGAAGCTGGGATGATCCTTGAGGGCAAAATCCGCGATCATCTTCCGCTTCGTGCGGGCGAGGAACTGGGTTCCCTTGCGTCCGATGGAGATGAACTGGGTCTTTTCCCTGTCATAGGCCGCGGCCTCGCGAAAAAGGTTGGTATTCAGGCCGCCGCACAGTCCTTTGTCCGTGCTGATGAGTATGACCAGCTCCTGCTTGATCTCATCACGGTTCTCCAGCAGCGGATGGATGTTCTCGTCCACGGTGTCACGCAGGGTGACCAGCACGCGGTTGAGCGTCACCGCGTAGGGACGCCCATGGAGGGCTGCTTCCTGCGCCTTGCGCATCTTGGAGGCAGCGACCATCTGCATCGCCTTGGTGATCTGGGCGGTGTTCTTGACCGACTTGATGCGTCGGCGGATGTCGCGGAGGCTCGCCATGGCGGATTATTTGAAGATCACCTTGAACTCTTCGAGAGCCGCGGCGAGTTCCTTCTCGACCTCTTCGTCGATCTGCTTCTTGGCGAGGATCTTCGAGAGAGTCGACTCCTTGCGGGTGGAAAGAAACTCCTGAAGCTTGCCCTGGAATTCCTTGATGCGCTCGACCGGGATCGTGTCGAGGTAGCCCTTCTGCATCGACCAGAGGACTGCGGCCTGGAGCTGGACGTCCATCGGCTGGTACTGGGTCTGCTTGAAGAGCTCCACCACGCGCTGACCGCGCTCGAGAGTCGCCTTGGTGCGGGCGTCGAGATCGGAGCCGAACTGCGCGAAGGCCGCGAGTTCGCGATACTGGGCGAGGTCGCCCTTGATCTTGCCTGCAACCTGCTTCATTGCCTTGATCTGGGCGGCGGAACCCACGCGGGACACCGACAGACCGACCGAGATGGCCGGGCGGATGCCCTGGAAGAAAAGATCGGCCTCCAGGTAGATCTGTCCGTCGGTGATCGAAATCACGTTCGTCGCGATGTAGGCGGACACGTCGCCAGCCTGGGTCTCGATGATCGGGAAGGCCGTGAGCGAGCCATTGCCATAGCCTTCGGCAAGACGGGCGGAGCGCTCAAGCAGGCGGCTGTGGAGGTAGAACACGTCGCCGGGATACGCCTCGCGGCCTGACGGGCGCTTGAGAAGGAGCGAGATCTGGCGATAGGCGTTGGCGTGCTTGGAAAGATCGTCAAACACGATGATCGCATCCTGGCCGTTCTGCATGAACCACTCACCGATGGAGGCGCCTGAGAACGGGGCGATGTACTGGTTCGTCGCGCTGTCGGAGGCCGAGGCGGCCACGATCACGGTGTACTTCAGCGCGTCGTGCTCCTCGAGGGTGCCGATGACGCGGGCGATATTGGCGTTCTTCTGGCCGATCGCGACGTAGATCGAGTAAAGCGGACGGAAGTTCGGGTCGCCGCCGGCTTCACCGGCCTGGTTGATCTTGGCCTGGTTGAGGATGGTATCGAGAGCGATGGTTGTCTTGCCCGTCGCGCGGTCGCCAATGATGAGCTCACGCTGGCCGCGGCCCACCGGCACCATCGCGTCGATGGCCATGATGCCCGTCTGCACCGGCTGGTTCACGCTCTTGCGCTTGATGATGCCCGGGGCGATTTTCTCGACCGGATAGAATTCCTTGGCGTTTATCGGGCCCTTGCCGTCGAGCGGCTGGCCGAGGGAGTCCACCACGCGACCGAGGAGTTCCTTACCCACGGGGACCTGGAGGAGGCGGCCGGTCGTCTTGACTTCGTCGCCTTCGCTGATCTTGGTGTAGTCGCCGAGAATGATCGCGCCAACCTCGGTTTCCTCAAGGTTCAAGGCGAGACCGTAAAGACCGCCGGGAAACTCCAGCATTTCATTGAGCATGGCGCCGCTCAGGCCTTCGATCTTGGCCACGCCGTCGCCGATCTCGCGGACGATGCCTACGTTCGTTTTGCTGGTGGAAGCGCTCTGGATGCCTTCGATTTTCGCTTCGAGTTCTTGCAGGATGTTGCTCATGGAGTGACCGAATTAAAGTTGTTGAGAGAGGGTGTTGAGACGATTGCGAACGCTGCCGTCCCAAACGTCGCTGCCGACCTTGACGCGGATGCCCGCGAGGAGGTCGGGTTGCACGCGGAGTTCCGCGGTGATGTCGTTGCCGAAGCGGGTCTTGAGATCCGCAAGGATGCGGCTCGACTCGTCCTCGGACAATGCCAGGGCGCTTTCGATAACGGCATGGCGTTTGGCGAGTTCGAGGCGGACGAGGCGCGTGTATTCCTTGAGGATTTCCAGGAAGCTGCGGGGCTTCTCCGTGACCAGACGGTCTGAGATGTCCTTGACCCGTGCAGTGTTCAAACGTCCGTCGACCAAGCTGAGACGGAACATTTCCCTGGCGGCGCGGCGAGCTTCCCGGCTGATTTTCATGGCGATTAGGCGGCGATCTCCTTCGAGGTTTCCTCGGTGAGGCGCTTCTGGTCTTCGGGAGTGAGCACCTTGCCCACGACCTTGGCCGTCGTATTGACCACGAGACCGACCATTTCGTGCTTCACTTCGGCGATCATTTTGTGGCGCTCCTGCTCGATGGACTGGTTGGCCTTCGTGATGATGTTCTCGGCATCGGAAATGGCCTTCTGGAGCTGTTTCTGGGAAATGGCATCGCTGCTGAGACGGGCCTCCTCGATCAGATGGGTGGCTTCGTCATTGGCCTTGCGGAGGATCTCCTGGTAGCGGAGTTCCGCCTCGGCGAGCTGCTTCTTGATGCGCTCGGCATTGTGCTGGCTCTCCTCAATGCGGCGGCGGCGCTCGTTCAGGACCTTCAGGATGGGTCCAAAGGCAAACTTGCTGAGGATGCCGTAGATGATGAGAAACAGGATGACCTGGGCAAAGAACTTGGGCCAGGTCACGCCGAAATCGTGAAATAGTTTGGTAATGATGTCCATGAAAACGCGAAAACGAAGTTCACGGCGCCGCCCGGTTCACGGACGGCGCCGTTGAAGCAATTCTTAGCGACCGCCGAAAGCCAGGATCAGGGCGTAAATGGCGATGGCTTCCGCCAGCGCCATGCCGAGAATGGCAACGGTGAGCACGCGTCCGAAGGCACCCGGGTTGCGACCGACGGCTTCAGCCGCCTTCGCGCCGACGAGACCGACGCCGATGCCGGCGCCAGCGCCCGCCATACCGAGGGTGAAGCTGCCGGTGAGGCCAGATGCAGCGGCTTCGGCCAGGATAGGAAGGATCATGCTTGTCATACTTTGTTCTCTATTAGGTGGTTGTGTTTTCCTCGGTCGTCCGCGAACTTGTACGGTCCCGACCGGAAAGTGTTAGTGTTCCTCTTCTTCGTCGTGGGTGGTGGAGAGCTGGATGTAGACCGCGCAAAGCAGTGTGAACACCAGCGCCTGAAGAACTCCGACGAGCAACTCAAGGAAATAGAACGGAATCGGCACGAGGACGCTCATCCCGGCAGAAAGCCAGTCGGGCAGCCCCAAGTCCCGTCCCAGGTTGATCATCGAGCTCAGGAGGTTTTCGCCCGCGAAGACGTTACCATAGAGTCGCAGTGACAAGGAAACCGGACGGAAGAGGATGGAGATCACCTCGATGATACCGACAAAAAAGAAAATGGGAGCAAGCAACAGAGCCGCGATCCCTTTGAGACCGCCCTTGACCCCGAAGATATGGGCCAGGAAGTTTTTCACGCCGACCTCGGAAAGGGTCCAGTAAATCCAGAAAAACATGAATACGGTCGCCATGCCGAGGGTCATGTTGAGATCCGCCGTGGTCGGGCGCAGGAGCGGCACTGTAATATCAAAACCATGGCCGCTGTGATCCGGGTGCCCCCAGCCGATGGAACCCACTCCGGGAAGGAGGCCGAACCAGTTGGCGATCAGGATGAAGATGAAAAGACTGGCGAGCAGGCTGAAAACCCGTCCAACCATGTGCTTGCCCACGATGCCCTCCAGCATGTCGTAGAGAAATTCCACCACCGCCTCGAAGAGGTTCTGCGTCGGGCCGGGCACGATCTGCATGTTGCGGGTCGCCTGGCGGGCCCAGAAAACGATGGCCGCCACCACGATAAACGTGGCCAGGATGGAGTTGGTCAGCCACTCAAAATATCCGACGCCGAGTTCGGACTCGCTGAAGTTCGGAGCATTCAGCGTTAGCGAAGAGGCGATGATCAAATTCAATAGCATGTGGGAGAAAGTGTTCGGCCCCGTGAGGAAACTGCGCGACAGAAATAGCGTGCAGCCTCCTCACGGGGCGGAAAGGTTTGTGGTAAACAGGCGTTAGATGGCCTGCAAGCAAAAATCGGAAAAGAAAAGATTAATGTCGTTTAGCAAGCCGGGCGAGCTCCTGCATCTGGTCGACACCGACCAGCCCGACCACCTGTCCCGAGCCATTGACGACCGGCAGGCATGGTTCCTGTGATTTTTGCATCATCTCCAGTACCTCGTCCATGGAGGTATTGGGCCGGATGGGCGGCACGTTGCGGCTGAGCGGATGAGCCAGCGCCTCCGGCGGGAGCTGCCGGATCCCTTGGACCAGTTCATCCCTCAAGGCCAGCCCGCGATAGAGCATGTCCTCATCGGCAAAGACAAAAACCTCCTGGTTACTGGTGATCAAGCGGGGAGTGAGCTCCCCCACCCGGATGTCATCGGGCAGCACCTCAAATCGCCCCAGCATGGCATCGGCCACGCGAACCGACTGGGCCGACTGCCTCAGGCGGGCAAAATTCAGTTCCTGCTGAGCGCCCATGAAAACAAACATGCCGATGACGAGGAGCATCGGCGAAGCCAGTTCGGTAAACGACGCCACCACGAACGCCACGGCAAGCACCTGCCCGATCCGGGCGGCGATCATCGTCGCCGTCGCATAAGGAAGCCGCGTCGCAAGAAGCGCGCGGACAACCCGCCCGCCGTCCATCGGGAAGGCGGGAATCATATTGAAGAGGACGAGAAAGACATTGATGCGCAATAGACCCGACCAGAAATCCTCATCCATCCGGGGATCAAAAAGATCGGCGAATGTGTAGCCGCGCACCACAGCAATCCAAAGAAAGCCCGCGATGGCGACATTCACAGCCGGCCCGGCCAGGGCGATGACGAGCTCATGCCACGGCGAGGTCGGCATTCTCTCAAGCCGGGCCACTCCGCCGATGAGATACAGCGTGATGTCAGGCGTCCGGATGCCATAGACCCTCGCCGCAAACGCATGGCCAAACTCGTGGAGAACAACACAAAGAAAAAGGGCCAGGAAGAAGAGCGTGCCAAACACGGCGGCTTCCAGCCCCCCATCGTGGGCGAAGAGCAAGGCAAACACACCGAGGATCAGCAAAAAGGTGACATGAATCCTCACCTCGATTCCCGCCACGGTGGCTATGCGAAACGACCACTTCACGTGGGGAACCTTCGCCGATCAGTCTCGGCACTCAAGCCGAATTGCCACGGCTTCTCAGAAAAGCCGAGCCCGACAGGATTGCCCGCTTCGCTTGACGAAGGAGGCTTCGCGCATTATATAACCAACAAGTTAATTAACCAAAAGGTATTCCCATCATGCCGGACACACTGAGTCAGACCTTTTCCGCACTGGCCGATCCCACCCGTCGCGCCATGCTCGCCCGCCTTTCCCGGGGCGAAGCGAGTATTTCGGACCTTGGAGAGCCCTTCCGGAAGCGGATGAGCCTCCCGGCCATCACGAAGCACGTGAAAGTCCTGGAGCGGGCCGGGTTGATCATCAAGGCCCGCCGCGCCCAGCAGCGCCCATGCAAGCTCAACCCGGAGGCGCTGAAAGACGTCGCAAACTGGATGGAGCAGTACCGCCAGTACTGGGAGGAGAGTTTTGACCGGCTGGATGCCTACCTGAAAACCGTCACCGCCGCAGCCAACGAACCAAAGAAAGGAGACCCCGATGAGCACGCCAAATAATCCCAATGAACTCAGGATCACCCGCGTCTACGATGCCCCGGTTCGCGCGGTCTGGGAGGCCTGGACCGATCCCGTGCAGGTCGCCCAATGGTGGGGGCCGCGAGGCTTTACCATCACGACACACAGCAAGGACCTCCGCCCCGGCGGCCATTGGAGCTACACGATGCACAGCCCCGACGGCACCAACTACGAAAACAAGACGCTCTATTACGAGGTCGAGGAGTGCGCCCGGCTGGTCTACGACCATGGCGGCAACGACGACCGTCCGCCGCTATTTCGCGTCACCGTCCTTTTCAGCGAGACCGAGGGGAAAACCACCATGGACATGACCATGAGCCTCACCTCACCGGAAGCTGCCGCGGAAACCGCCCGATTCATCAAGAAGGCAGGCGGCAACGGAACCTGGGATCGCCTCGCCGAGTACATCGACAAGACGCAAACCGGGCGGGAGAGCTTCTTCATCACCCGGAGCTTTCCGGCCTCGATCGACGTTGTTTTCGCCATGTGGACCGAACCCGAGCATTTCTCGCAATGGCTTGCGCCCGCAGGATTCACCATGGACTTCCTTTCCGCCGACATCCGGTCGGGAGGATCGACCTTTTACCGCATGCCGAATGGCGAGCTCACGATGTACGGGCGAGCGGAGTACCGACTGGTTGAGAAGCCTGACCGCATCGTCTACACCCAGCAGTTCTGCGATGAGCACGGAAACGTCTCCCGCCATCCCCTCGCCCCGGTCTGGCCCGAGACCATGCGCACCGAGGTGCTCCTTACCTCCGAAGGACCGAACGAAACCCGCGTCACCGTGCGCTGGGAGCCTTGCGGCGAGGTCAAACCCGAGGAAATGGAGCTCTTCAAGCAGGCTCGCGGCGGCATGACGCAGGGCTGGACCGGGTCCTTTGACAAGCTTGAGGCCAAACTGGCCGAGACCGGAAAGTAAACGACCAGCATCCGAAATCTCCCCGAGAAAGTCGTACGGCAATTCCGCGCGCCTCCTCGCAAGCAGCTTTGACAGCGCGAGGGGTTCCCGGATATTCTGCAGGGCTCTATGGAAATTCCCAAAGTCCTGGTAGCCGACCCAGTTTCACAACGCGGCGTGGATGAACTCGCCGCCGGCGGCGCACTGGAGGTCGTCGTGAAGACGGGTCTCCCCGAGGCTGAAATCATCAAGATTATCCCGGAGTTCTCCGCCCTCGTGGTCCGCAGCCAGACGAAAGTCACGGCCAATGTCCTCGAAGCTGCTTCCAAGCTGAAGGTGATCGGTCGCGCCGGTGTCGGTGTTGACAACGTCAACGTGGACGCAGCCACCAAGCGCGGTGTGATCGTGATGAACACCCCCGGCGGCAACACCATCTCCACCGCCGAGCACGCCTTTTCTCTCCTCGTCAGCATCGCCCGCAGCATCCCGCAGGCCGACGCCAGCGTGAAAGCCGGCAAGTGGGACCGCAAGAAGTATGAAGGCGTCGAGCTTTACAACAAGAGCCTCGGCATCCTCGGCATGGGCCGCATCGGCAGCGAGATCGCCCGCCGTGCCATTGCCTTCGGCATGCGAGTTTTCGCCTACGACCCCTACCTCTCCTCCAGCAAGGCGCGCAGCCTTCAGGTCGAGCTCGTCGAGAACGTCGACGATCTGCTCCCCCATTGCGATTTCATCACGATGCACATGCCTCTCACCGACGAGACGCATCACATCCTCGACGAGCGCCGTCTCGGCCTCTGCCGCAAGGGCGTCCGCATCGTCAACTGCGCCCGCGGCGGTCTAATCGATGAGGCAGCCCTCGGAGCAGCCCTCCAATCCGGCCAGGTCGCCGCTGCCGCCCTCGACGTGTACGAGGTCGAGCCGCCCCCGGCTGATTTCGCCCTGCGCAGCCTCCCGAACATCGTTTTCACCCCGCACCTCGGTGCCAGCACGGCGGAAGCCCAGGAGAACGTCGGCATCGAAATCGCCCAGGCGATTCGCGCCGCCCTGCTCGAAGGCGAGATCCGCAACGCGGTGAACATGCCCAGCATCGACGCCAAGACGGCGGCGGTCGTGAAGCCCTTCCTCACCCTCGCCGACAAGCTCGGACGCTTCGCCGCGCAGCTCGCCCCGAAGCGCAATGACCGCATCGTCATCACCTACGGCGGCAAGGCCGTGGAGCTCCCGACAGAAGGCGTCACCCGCGCCGCCCTCACCGGCTTCCTCAAGACCGCCGGCGGAGAAGAGGTGAACAGCGTCAACGTCCGCACCATGGCGGCCACCCTCGGCCTCCTCGTCGAGGAAGTGAAGTCCACGGAGCAGACCGACTTTAACGAATGGCTGCACGTGGCTGTGTGGAGCGGCGACTCGAAGGTCTCGCTCGGCGGCACCTTCTTCGGCGCGAAGAACGAGCCCCGCATCGTGCGCCTCAATGGCCGCTCGATCGAGGCCGAGCCGGAAGGCGTGATCCTGCTGCTCGAGAACAACGACGTTCCCGGCATCGTGGGCAAGGTCGGCACCATCCTCGGCAAGCACAAGGTCAACATCGCCTCCATGTCGCTCTCCCGCGACGAGGCGGGCGGCCAGGCGCTCACCGTGCTGAACCTCGACAGCGCACCGGCCTCGGAAGTGATTCAGGAACTTCTTTCCCATCCTGAAATCTCTGCGGCACGTATCATACAACTGTGACACCCTTGCGGAATCTCAAGCGCCTCCTCGCCTTAAGCGTGGGGGCGTTTCTGCTCATGGACCTGCGTGCGGAGGACTCGGACCTCACGTACAGCGATCCCGTGCCCTTCAGCTTCGACACGCTCGTCGAGAATGCCCGCACGCTGGCCAAGAGCGAATACCAGACCCCCGAGATCCCCGAGGAGGATCTCGTCCACGCCATCGACTACCTGCAACACGGCCGCATCCGCTTCAAGCAGGACGATGACCTTTGGCTGGGGCCGAACAAGCAGTTCGCCGTCTCGTTCTTCCACGTCGGGCGCTTCTTCCGCGTCCCCGTGCGCATCAACGTCGTGGAAAAGGGGCAGGCACGCGAGATGTTCGCCGGGCCGAACGCCTTTGAGATTCCGTCCGATTCACCCGCCGCCCAGATGAAGGGGCAGCGGCGTATCGCGGGCTTCAAGATCCAGGAGGATAAAAACGGCAAGCTCGACTGGCGATCCAACGACTGGCTCGCCTTCCTCGGCGTGTCGTACTTCCGCAGCATCGGCGAGCTCTACCAGTACGGCCTTTCCGCCCGCGGCATCGCAGTCAACACGGCGAACCCGAATCCGCCCTTCAACGAGGAGTTCCCCATGTTCACCTCGTTCTGGTTTGAGTCTCCCACCGATCCGTCCACCTCGGTGACGATCTATGCCTTGATGGAAGGCCCGAGCGTGACTGGAGCATTCCGCTTCGACGTGTCCCGACAGAAAGCCGTCATCATGAATGTGCAGGCCAAGATTTTCGTGCGCAAGAGCGTGTCCCGCCTCGGCCTCGCTCCCCTCACCTCGATGTTCTGGTACTCCGAGACGGCCCGCCTCCCGATCACGGACTGGAGGCCGGAAGTTCATGACTCCGACGGGCTCGCCATCGAAAAGAGCAACGGTGAGTTCATCTGGCGTCCGCTCAACAATCCCCCGCGCCTCGCGATTTCCGCGTTCATTGACGAAAACCCGAAGGGCTTCGGCCTGCTCCAGCGCGACCGCAATTTCCACAACTATCTGGAAGATGGCGCCTACGAGCGCCGCCCGAGCCTGTGGGTCGACATCGACGGCAACTGGGGCAAGGGTGCCGTGCAGTTGGTGGAGCTCCCGACTGATGCCGAGGACGAAGACAATATCGTCGCCTTCTGGGTTCCCGATCAGCCAGCAGAACCCGGCACCGAGTTTGACCTGAAATACCGCCTCACCTGGGCGGCCGAGGAGCCCAATCACCCCAATGTCGCCCGCTGCGTCGCCACGCGCCTCGTCCGTGAGCCGCAGAAGCGCTGGCCGGAAAACCAGCAGCGTTTCATGGTGGAGTTTCAAGGCGGGCCGCTGGCCGACCTGAAAGCAGGCGAGCTTCCGCAGGTCGATGTCTGGTCGTCCAAGGGCAAGATCTTTGGCACCTCGGTCATGCCACTTCCGGCGGCTGGGAAGAACTGGTACCGCGTCCAGTTCACCCTTGAGGACTTCCCGAAAGACCAGCCGACGGAATTGCGTCTGGCCCTGCAAAAGGACGGCAAGCAAATCTCCGAGACCTGGCTCTATCAGTTCTTCCCCGAGTTCATCGGAAGCAAATAGACGGGATATTGCGCGTCGAAATGGGTTGGAGGATATTCCCGCCCATGCAAGGCCGGTGCAGTCTGTGTGAGCGCGAGGAGGTATTGACTCGTCACCACCTCATCCCGCGCTGCCGGCACCATAATCGCCGCAACAAGCGCGATGTGCCACGCGATCAGGCTCACGAGACTATCGGCCTCTGCCCGCCCTGTCACAAGCAGGTTCACGCTCTCCTCACCGAGAAGGAACTCGAACGGGAATGGAACACGGTGGATAAGCTCCGCTCCCATCCGGAACTCAGCCGGTTTATCGCCTGGATACGGAAGCGCCCCGCCGGATTTCGCTGCAAGGCCTACACGGTCTGAACCGGGAAGCCTTCGCAGATTTCCAGCGGCAGCCCGTCCGGGTCTTGGAAAAACGTGTACTTCTGCCCGGTGACCGGGTCGATCCGGACAGGCTCCACCGCGATCCCCGATCCGACCAGACGAGAGACATCCGCATCGAACTCCTCGGAAACAAAAGCCAGATGCCGCAAGCCACAAGCCTCCGGGCGGCTTGGCCGCGGCGGGGTATCCGGAAAGGAAAACAACTCGATCTGGACGCCTCCCGGAATCGCGAGATCGAGTTTATAGGAACTCCTCTCCTCCCGGAACGTTTCCGCAACAATATCAAAACCAAGAACTTCCGTATAAAACCTCTTCGAGCGATCGTAGTCCGAGCAGATCACAGCCACGTGATGAGTTCCGGCAAACATGTCTCCTTCTAGACGGCAGCTCCCACTTGGGCAACCCTCTCCTCCCGAAGAAAAACCGAGGGGAATCCGACATATTTCAAAAAAAACGAAGGTTTTCTGTTGCCAACCCTGAGAGATGTGGCAATATTGAAACTGTTCTGGGGGGAACAGCAGGCCACCGTGGCATTCGTCGCGGTGGCCTGCATCATTTCCGGGATTCGAGATTCTTCCCTTTTCGTCGAATTTGGCTTCCGTACCGGGTGGGTTTATCTTGAGATGCAACCGAACTGAACCATCAGTTCGTTACCTCCACGAATAACTCCACATGAAAATCTACGATCTCTCCAAGGAGCCCCCACGCAGCCCTCGCGTTCGTCTTCGCGATTACGCCATACTGGCCCGCGCCATCGACAAATGCCGTGCTCACCTGGCGGGTACGACTGGCGAGTATCATTTCAACTGCCCATTGGATCAGGAGCTTTTCTCGTTCAAGGGCATCGATCCCGAGGATTTTAAACTAACGGTATCTTCCAACGATACCGACGATCCGATCGCGCTCTGGGTTGACCAGGCGGGCATCCATCGGACCCCGCACGAGATTGCCGACTGGAGCAATGACCTTGAAGAATACAATCCCTCCCAGGACGCCGATAGAAAGGAATGGTTTGAGGGTGAATGCAAGAAGCTGGGACTCGATCCCGCAACAACGACTCTTTTTGATTATCTCGAAGCTGACGATACCGCGTCGTTCAAATAATCCGGGCCGGGCGTTTCTCGCCCTGGCATCGTTTCTCATCTCCAGCTCCCTCGTCTTTGCCCAGCCGAGGGAGGTCAGCGCCGTGCCGCCGGATAAAGGCCCGCCGGATTCCGAGGAGCGCACGACGATGACGCGGCTCCAGATCTTTCTGGATCGCGCGAACTTCCGCCCCGGCAAGATCGACGGCCTCGGGGGTGAGTTTACCCAGAAGGCGCTCGACCGATATAATCAGGTCAACGGCAAGCGCCAGGGCGAACTCCCCGACCTCGCAAGCGTTCCGAATGCCTATCGGGAATACGTCATTACCGAAGAGGACGCCAAATGGGTCGGCCCGCTGGCCAGGTCTCCTGCTGAGCAAGAGAAGCTCAAGGCTCTGCCATACTCGGATCTTTGGGAATTGGTCGCCGAGAAGTTCCATTGCAGCCTGAACTTTCTCCATGAGCTGAACCCGCAACCATCGGATCTGAAGGTCAACGACACAGTCAAGGTGCCCGATGCGCCCGAGTTTGCCATGGCGGATGTCGTGACCCTCGAAAAGCAGCGACGCGACGAGAAGAAGCAAAAGGAACAGGCCGCCAAGGCCGCTGCCGCCGCAGCGTCCGCCTCGCCATCAGCCTCCCCGGATGCCTTGGCCACGCCGACACCCACGGCAACCCCGACTCCGACACCCGCCCCGCCGCGGTATCACCTGATCCTCCTCCGCCCCGAGCGGCTGATCGAGGTTTACGAGGGCGAGAAGATGGTTGCCTGCGTCCCCTGCACGCCCGGCTCGAAAGAGGTTCCGGTGCCGACAGGAACATGGAAGGTAACCTCCAATATCCTGATGCCCTACTACCGCTGGGATAAATCTGTCCTGGAAAGCGGCAAGCGAAGCGAGAACTCCTTCAACCTGCCACCCGGACCGAACAACCCGGTCGGCATTGTCTGGATGGGAATCAATCGCCCGAGCGTGGGCATCCACGGAACCACCTCGCCCGACCAGATCGGTCGCAACGAGAGCCATGGCTGCATCCGCACCGCCAACTGGGATGCCTTCCTCCTGAGTCAGATGATCGAGAAAGGCACCCAGGTCGAGGTGCGTTGAGCCAACTTTACCGCCAGTAGCCGGAGTTCCACACCCGGCCCTGCGGCGTGGTGTAATACTGGCTGTTCACCCAGTAGGCATTCTGGCGAGGCCGCTCAACCCAGCGCCCGGGCACCCAGACCCAGTCGCCGCGGCTCCATGCCCAGTAGCCATCGACCCAGACAGGATCAGCGTATCTGCGAGGAGATGGAGGCCGACGCTGAGTATACCGCTGCGGCGGCATGTCGCGAGTGACGTAATACTGTTGCGAGGAGTAGCTCGGCGGCCCGGAGCTGGTCCTGCCAAACAGCGCCTGCCCGATGGGGTCGGGAGGGACAAAGTTGCCATATTGATCCGTGCACCCGACGAGCCCCAGAGCAGCGCCGAGAGAAAGCAGGAGGGACTTTTTCATATATAAAAAGACATCGTAAGAAACCCTTCCCGAGGTTGCCTGCCCGGTCTCACCACCATTGCGAAGCTCCCATGGTTCTGCCATGCTCGCCTCCCCCGAATGCGAATCCTCCTGGCTCCCGATAAATTCAAAGGCTCCCTTTCGGCTGCGGAAGTCGCCCGAGCATTGGAGAACGGATTCCAGCGGATTTGGCCGACCGCCACCTTCGATGTCGCCCCGATCGCTGACGGCGGCGAAGGCACCGCTGATGTGTTCCGCCACGATTTTGGCGGCGAGGAAATCACCGCCCCGGCTCATGATGCGCTCGGGCGACCGATTTCCGCCTCCTACACCTGGCTGCCCGAGACCCGCACCGCCGTGATCGACATGAGTTCGGCCTCGGGCTTGTGGCGCATCGCGGAGAACGAGCTTTCCCCGACCATCGCCTCGACATTTGGCACGGGCGAGCTGATGCGCGATGCCATTCAGCGCGGCGCGCAAAAGATCATCATCGGCCTCGGCGGCAGCGCGACGAATGACGGCGGAGCAGGTATGGCGAGCGCCCTCGGCTGGCAGTTCCTCGATGAGAGCGGCAATCCGGTCGCAGCCATTCCCGGAAAATTCCGGGAGATTTCCGGGATTCGCCCTCCCGACGCATCGTTTCCGAAAATTTCCGGTCTTTGCGACGTGCGTAATCCCTTGCTGGGAAGCGAAGGCGCGACCGCTGTTTACGGCCCGCAAAAAGGCGTGTCGGCGGAATTGCTGCCCGTCCTGGACGCCTCCTTGCAGCATCTCGCCGATATCTGCACCCGCAGCCTCGGCAAGGATCACCGCGACCACCCGGGCGCAGGCGCGGCGGGAGGCCTGGGGTTTGGGCTGCTCACCTTCACAGGGGCCAGCCTAGAGCCCGGATTTGCCACCATCGCCCGAATGTTGAAACTGGAGGAACGCATCACCTCGGCCGATCTGGTGGTCACTGGCGAGGGTCGCCTCGATGACCAGACAGCCCATGGCAAAGGCCCTGCCGCTCTGGCGGAGCTGGCCCGAAGCCAGGGGAAACCCATCCTGGCCTTTACCGGTTGCCTTGAGGAAGAGTCGGAGGTATTTACCGCATGCATTCCGATCGCCGACCGGCCATTGACGCTTGATGAAAGCCGGTCGCGTGCGTCACAACTACTGGAAGCTGCGGCCGCCCGGGCAGCCCGGCTGATACAAATTTCCCTATGAGTAAAAAAATCGCACTGTTGTTTTCCGGTCAGGGAGCTCAAGCCGTCGGCATGGGCCATGATTTGGCCGCCGAATATCCCTCCGCCGCCAGCCTGTTTCAAAAGGCGGATGAGATTCTGGGCTTCTCCCTCTCCAATGTCGCCTTCAATGGCCCGGCGGAGGAACTGACCAAGACATCAGTCTGCCAGCCCGCACTCTATGTGCATGGCCTCGCCCTGCTCGGCGCGCTCAAGGAACGAGTTCCGTCCCTCCAGTTTCACGCCACGGCGGGTCTGTCACTCGGTGAATTCACCGCGCATGCCGCAGCCGGTACGTTTGATTTTGAAACCGGCCTGCGCCTCGTAGCCAAGCGCTCCCAGGCGATGCAGGAAGCTTGTGAAAGCACGGAGGGCGGCATGGCAGCCATCATCGGCGGTGAGGAAAATGACATCCGCCAGCTCGCATCAGCCGCCGATGTCGACGTGGCCAATCTCAACAGCCCGGGCCAGATCGTTCTCTCCGGCGAGGCCGCGAAAATCGCCCTCTCCGTTTCCCTAGCCAAGGAATACGGCGCCCGCAAGGCCGTGGAACTCCAGGTCGCTGGCGCCTTTCACTCCCGCCTGATGGAGAGCGCCTACGAGAAGCTCTCCGATGCGCTGGCCGAGACGGACATCAAGCACCCCACCGTGCCCGTGGTTTGCAACGTCGATGCCTGCACGGTTTCCGATGCCGACACGATCCGCCGCTCCCTCGCCGATCAGGTGACGGGCAGCGTGCTCTGGACCCAGAGCATCGAGTACATGATCGACCACCTGCACATCACGCAGTTCATCGAACTCGGACCCGGCGGCGTCCTCGCCGGTCTCGTGGGCCGCATCCGCAAGGGCACTCCGGTGATTTCGATCTCCAACGCCGCCTCGCTCAACGACGCGGTGGCTGCCCTCTCGGCCGCCTAGGCGTCCGCTTGCCAAATCCCAGCGTTCCACCGATTGTTTCCCGATGGTTACTGTCGCGACCGACATCGTTGAAGAGATCCTTGCCCTCAAAAAAGAGCGCAACGCCGTGATCCTGGCCCACAACTATCAGGTGGGCGAAATCCAGGATCTGGCCGACTATGTCGGGGACTCGCTGGGATTGAGCTACCACGCCGCTGAGACCGAGGCCGAGCTGATTGTCTTCTGCGGCGTTCACTTCATGGGAGAGACGGCCAAGATCGTCAATCCCACGAAGACTGTCGTCATCCCCGATATGGATGCCGGATGTTCGCTCTCGGACTCCTGCCCTGCCGACAAGCTCGAAGCCTTCCTCCAGGAGCACAAGGAGAAGAACTACTACGTCATCGCCTACATCAACTGTAGCGCGGGCGTGAAGGCTCTCGCCGACGTGATCGTCACCAGCGGCAACGCGCTCAAGATCGTCGAGAGCGCGCCAAAGGATCGCAACATCCTCTTCGTTCCCGACCAGAATCTCGGCTCGTGGGTGATGGAAAAGACCGGTCGCAAGATGGATCTCTGGCAGGGCAATTGCTACGTCCATGTCGAGTTCACCCGCGACAGCATCAACAAGATCCGCGCGGAATATCCCGGCGCGGAAGTCGTCGCGCACCCGGAATGCACCTACGCCGTCCGCATGCTGGCCGACGAGGTCTGCTCGACGGAGAAGATGCTTTCCTACTGCCGCGACAGCAAGGCCGACAGCTTCATCATCGTCACGGAGAGCGGTATGCTGCACCGCCTGCGCCGTGAGGTTCCGGGCAAGACGTTCATCGCCGGCCCGACCGAGCTTTGCGCCTGCAACGACTGCCGGTACATGAAGCTCAACACCCTCGAGAAGCTGAGGGACTGCCTCGACTACCGCAGCCCCGAGATCATCATCCCGGAAGACATCCGCGTAAAGGCGGAGCGCTCCGTGCGGCGGATGCTTGAGCTAAGCCGTTAGCTTTCGATCATCCGGCCTTTCAGTTCCCGTCGGCGAATCCAGTAAAAGATCACCGGCGTGACCACGAGCACGTGGAGCAGGCTGCTCACCATGCCGCCGATCACGGGCGTGGCCAGTGGCTTCATCACCTCGGCTCCCGTTTTCGCGCTCCACATGATGGGCAGGAGACTGGCCACCACCGTCGCGACGGTCATCACTTTTGGCCGGAGGCGGAGCATCGCGCCTTCCAGCACGGATGCCTTGAGATCGCTGAGTGAGAAGCTCGCTCCCCTCTCCTCCATGCGGCGCTTCAGCGCCTCCTCCAGGTAAACGACCATCACCACGCCAGTCTGGATCGCCGTGCCAAAGAGCGCGATGTAGCCGATCCACACCGCGACGCTGAAATTGTACCCGAGCATGTACTGGAGCGCCACACCGCCCGTAAGCGCGAAGGGCACAGCCAGCAGAACGTGCGAGGCTTCTAAAGGCGAGCGAAACACCACGGTGAGAAGCATGAAGATGATGAGCAGCACGCCCGGAATGATCATCGTCAATGTGCGCTGGGCGCTAAGCTGATTCTCGTATTGCCCGCTCCACTTGATCGTCACTCCCGGCGGGAGTTGAATCTTCTCCGCAATCCGTTGCTGCACCTCCTTGACGAATCCGCCCAGGTCGCGGCCCTGCACGTTGGTTTGCACAAAGACCCGCAGCAGGCCGTCCTCGCTGGCGATCTCGCTGGGGCCTGAAGCGCGAACGATCTTCGCCACCTGGCCGAGAGGCACGCTGCCCCCGCCCGGGCGAGGCACGAGGATGTTGCCAAGATTTTCAATATCATCGCGCTCTCCCCGATCCAGCCGAAGCTGAATCGGATAACGCTCTCTCCCTTCAATGGTCGTGCTGACATTGAGACCGCCGATCCCAATCTCCACCACATCCATCACCTCGCGAATATTGAGTCCATACCTAGCCATGGCAAAGCGGTCGGGGATGACCTCGACATAAGGCTTGCCCTGAACCCTCGACGCCGCCACTCCGACAGCACCTGGGATTTTCCGCACAAGGTCCTCCACCTGAAAGGCCGTGCGCTGGAGAACGTCGAGATCCGAGCCGAGAATCTTGATTCCGACCTGGGCGCGAATGCCCGTGCTGAGCATGAGGATGCGATTCTCAATGGGTTGGAGGAAACCAGGGACGTATCCCGGAATGACGCTAAGTTTTTCACTCAGCTCCGAGACGATCTTTTCCTTCGTCATGCCGGGCCGCCATTGTTCCTGCGGCTTGAGCATGATGGTTGTCTCGATCATTTCCACCGGAGCCGGATCAGTCGCCGACTCGGCACGACCGAGCTTGCCCGCCGCAGACTCCACCTCGGGAACAGACCTGATCACGCGATCCTGCCACGACATCACGCGCTTCACCTCGGTCAGCGACGTGCTCGGCAGCAGGACAGGCATGAAGAGGAGACTACCCTCCTTGAGCGGCGGCATGAATTCACTGCCAATCCGGGAGGCGAGAAACAGAGCCCCGACCAGCAGCGCGAAGGCGAGCATTATCACGGTCCTGCCATGATGGAGCGCCCAACCAAGCACCGGACGGTATAGCCCCATGAGAAATCGCATGACGACGTTTTCCTTTTCCGCGTGGAATGGCCCCCGGACCAGCCAGGTGCAAAGCACTGGCACGAGCGTAACACCGAGCAGGGTTGCGCCAACCATGGCGAAGGTCTTCGTAAAAGCCAGCGGATGGAAGAGCTTCCCCTCCTGCCCCGTCAGGGCAAAGACCGGCAGGAAGGCGAGAATGATGACCGCCATCGCGAAGAAGATGGGCCGCCCCACCTGATGCGCTGCGGTCCGTGTGACCTCCAGCGTTTCCAGGGCCGTGAGACGGACGCCCTTTTTGCGTTCCGCCTCCTCACAATGCCGCAGGACATTTTCCGTCATCACAATACCCGCGTCGACTAACACGCCGATGGCGATGGCGATGCCCGCCAGCGACATGATGTTTGAGCTGATCCCGAATTCCTTCATCAGGATGAATGAGATCAATATCGAGATCGGCAGCGGCAGCGTGACGATCAGGATGCTGCGGAAGTGCCAGAGGAAAATAATGTGTGCCAGCGTGACCAGGATGATTTCTTCCAGGAGCGCATGTTTGAGCGTGTCGATCGTGCGCTCGATCAAGCCGCTGCGATCGTAGAATGGCACGATGCTGACGCCCTTCGGGAGCGACGGCGCGATCTGCGCGATCTTTTCCTTCACACGTTCGATGACGCGCATGGCGTTCTCGCCAGTGCGCATGATCACGATGCCGCCGACGACTTCCTTGCCATCGACATCGAGCGCGCCACGGCGAAAATCTCCACCGAGCGACACCTCGGCGATGTCCTGGATGGTGATCGGCAGCCCGTTCACCGTTCGCACCTCCACCTGCTTCAGGTCATCGACGGAATGCACGAGCCCGATGCCGCGCACGACGAACTCCATGCCATTCTCCTCAACGACCTTGCCACCGACATTGAGGTTGCTGTTCGTCAGCGCATCCATCACCTCGCGCAGGCTCACGCCTGCCGCGCGCATCTTGCCGGAATCCACCGTCACCTGATACTGGCGCACGAACCCACCCACGCTCGCCACCTCGGCGACCCCATCGACGGCCGCAAGCTGGTACCGGACAAAAAAGTCCTGCACCGCGCGAAGCGCGCCGAGATCATAGCCGCCGTCCGGAGCCCTGTCGGGATCAACCTTCAGGTAATACTGATACACCCAGCCAAGGCCGGTCGCGTCGGGGCCGAGCCGGGGAGTCACCCCAGACGGCAGAAGTTCCTGAAGAAAACTCAGTCGCTCCAGGACGCGAGTTCGGGCGAAGTAATTATCCACCCCATCCTCGAAGACCACGGTGAGCAACGAGAAGCCAAACATTGACTGCGCCCGCACCTCCTTCACTCCCGCCAAACCTTGCAGGTTGGTCGAAAGCGGATAGGTCACCTGATCCTCCACCTCCTGCGGACTGCGCCCCGCCCAGTCTGCCGTCACGATGACCTGATTTTCACTCAGGTCCGGAATCGCGTCCACCGGGGTGGTGCGCAGAGCGCGCACTCCCAGAGCGACAACGATGAGTACCGTACAGGCGACGATGAAGCGATTGTTGAGCGACCAGTCGATGAGCCAGCCGATGGCTCCGCGAGATTCCCGCGCGCTCATGGCTTGGCCGGAACGCCGCAACTCAGCATCGCAGCTCCGAGATAAGGGTTACGAGTATCCGGCCCACTTTGCACCCACCTTGCCTTGTTCGGCGCCCCCGGGAAACTGCCGCCAGTCATGGGACATTCCAGGATCTGCACACCCGGGTTCATGCCTGCTTTGGTAACCGCCAGCGCCAAGGCAGATCCGGCCTGACTCCACGGCAGAAAGGACTTTCTCACCTCCTCAAGGGTGCTGCCAGATGGCGCTGTCGGCACTGCCTGAACCGCCTCGATCTCAGCCATCATGGCATGTTCATGCGGCAAGGCTTTCGCCAGCTCGGGCAAAGCCTCTCCAGCGGCAACAGCCTGCCCGGGATTATCTCCCGCCAGGGCGTCAGACACCTTGGCCAGACTTTGCAGGAATGCCGCGACTTCGACCGGAGCACCTGGCAAGACGGGAGCCGGCTCTGGCACCGACGGGCTTTCCCCGCCGCGCAACTGAGCCTCGGCATCGATCATGAGGTTGCCATTGGAAACCACCCTGTCGCCCGCGTTCACCCCGGCGAGGATCTCCACCCTGTCGCCTGCCACGCGACCAGTTCTTACGGCACGCTGAAGGTACTTGCCGGGAGCCTCCTCCAGATAGACCACCTCGCGCCGGCCGTCGCGCAGGACTGCCGAGCGCGGCACCACGAGACGCTCGCCCAGATCCGCGATCAGGTCGGCTTCCGCGTAGGCCCGATGCGGTAGCAAGCGCCGCAACCCATGCTGATCGCCATCGGCCCGCGGATTCTCCACCTCAATGCGCACCTTGGTGCTGCGAGTCGCCGCGTCAAAATTCGGATCGATGAAGGTTACGACTCCCGGAAATTCCCTGCCCGGAACGGTCGGAGTCTGAATGATCGCCTTTTCACCGATCCGGATATCCGGCAGATCGCGCTCATAGACCTCGGCGTGGAACCAGAGTTTGGCAAGGTCGCCCATTTCAAAGAGCGGCTCGCCAGTTTTGATAAACTGCCCCAGGTAGGCCTTTTTCGTCACCACCGTGCCGCTGATCGGCGCGAGAAGGTCGATGGTATAAACCGCCTCGGGCGTCTTCGCCAGGCCAGCCAGTTGCTCCGGGCTGAGTCCATACTGTACGAGCCTCTGGGCGGAGTTTCTGGCCACAGACTGATCCCCTCCCCGCATGGCGTTCTGATATTCCCGGACGATGTAGAGCAGTTCCGGGCTATAGATGGCGGCAAGCGGCTTGCCCTTCTCGATGTACTCGCCGACATGCTGAACATACACGCGATCGATACGCCCGTCATAAAAGGCGGCGATGACCCGATGAATATTCTCATCGTCCTCCAGGATGCCGGTGAACCGCAGGTTCTTCGTCATCATCTCCCGCTGCACCGGCGCAGTGGCAACACTGAGCGCCGCTACGGAGGAGTCATGCAGGCTGATCAGGTTTTTATCCCCGCTCATCACCTCGTCGCCCTCATAGACCGGGACGAGCTTCATCCCGCAAATGGTGCAGTTTCCCGGCTTGTCCGAGGTGATCCACGGATGCATTGGACTCTGGTACATCTTGATCTTGCGCGTTTCCTGCGGGGCCTTGTTGCAGGCCGCCAGCAACACCGCGCATAAAAGAAGCGTGACCGTTCTCATAGCTTGATCCTCCGCAGGCGCAGGGCGTTGGTAATGACGGACACGCTGCTCAGAGACATCGCCGCACTGGCGACGATGGGACTCAGCAGCAGGCCAAAGACGGGGTAAAGCACCCCGGCGGCAATCGGCACTCCCAGCGTATTGTAGAGAAAGGCAAAGGTGAGATTCTGCCGGATGTTCGACAGAGTCGCCTTGCTCAACGAGATCGCATTGACGATTCCCAGCAGGTCGCCTTTGACCAGCGTGATTCCCGCGCTCGCGATGGCCACGTCAGCACCCGTACCCATGGCAATACCCACGTCGGCCGCGGCCAGTCCCGGCGCATCATTGACGCCGTCTCCCGCCATGGCGACACGATGCCCTTCCGTCTGGAGCTTCGCTATCGCATCGCGCTTACTCTCCGGCGTGACCTCGGCAATGACCGTGTCGATTTTCACCTGACCCGCGATATGACTGGCGGTATCGGCATGATCGCCCGTCAGCATGACGATCTTCAGGCCAAGCTCATGCAGCCGGGCGATAGCCTCGGCGCTCGTGGCTTTGACCCGATCCGCAATGGCGAGAAAACCTAGAATCTTATCGCCGGATGCAACCCAGACCACCGTGCTGCCCTTTTTCCGCCAAGCCACGGCTTCCGCATCGAGCACAGCATCGGCCTTCGCACCAACTGACTCGACGAAATCGAGGGAACCGACGGCAATCATCAAGCCATTCCATTGCCCCTGTACGCCCCCTCCCGTCACAGCGGAGAAATCCTCCGGCTCTTCGACGCTCAGGTTGCGGTTTTTGGCAGCCTCCACCACGGCACGCCCGAGCGGGTGTTCGCTTCGGGCTTCCAAGGTTGCGGCGAGCTTGAGCACATCCTCCTCCGCCTGCCCCGGGAAGGTCTTTACGGCGACAACCGCAGGCTTTCCCTCGGTAATCGTTCCCGTCTTGTCGAGGACAAGGTAATCCACCTTGCTCAAGGTTTCGAGAGCCTCGGCGTCCTTGACGAGCACGCCCATCCCCGCTCCTCTACCGACCGCCACCATGATCGACATGGGCGTGGCCAGCCCGAGCGCACAGGGGCAGGCGATGATGAGCACGGCCACGGCATTCACCACGGCAAAGGCCAGCGCGGGAGCCGGACCGACGAGCCACCAGACGAGAAACGTCACTGCGGAAACGGCCAGAACCGCCGGGACAAACCACCCCGCCACCTGATCCGCCAGACGCTGGATCGGCGCACGACTGCGCTGCGCCTCGGCCACCATCTGCACGATGCGGGCGAGCACGGTTTCATTACCGACATGCTTCGCTTCCATGAGGAGGCTGCCACTGCCATTGATGGTACCTCCGGTTACCGCAGCCCCTTCGGATTTCTCTACTGGCAGCGACTCGCCGGTGATCATGGATTCGTCCACAGAGGAAGAACCCTCAAGGACTATGCCATCAACCGGCACACTCTCGCCCGGCCGGATGCGCAGGCGATCACCGGCCCGGACGAGGGATAAGTCAATATCCTCCTCCCCGGCGTCACCGACACGATGCGCCGTCCTGGGCGCCAGCTTGAGCAAAGCCCGGATGGCATCGCCCGTACCCGCCCGAGCGCGCAACTCCAGCACCTGACCGAGCAGCACCAGAATGATGATCACCGCCGCCGCCTCGAAATACACGATCGGCGCACCGCCGTGCCCCGCATGGCCGGGCAGCAGTCCCTGCAGCAGCAGCGAGGCGACGCTGAAAAGCCATGCCGCCCCGGTGCCCAGCGCGATAAGGGTGAACATGTTGAAATGCCGCGAAACGAGCGACCGCGCCCCCCGCTCAAAGAACGGCCAGCCGCACCAGAGGACAACCGGCGTACTGAGGACGAACTGCACCCAGGCCGACACCGTACCCGATAGAGGATGAAAGCCCGGGATATGCTCACTCATAGCGAGCAGAAACACGATCGCCGCCAGCGGCAGGCCGATCCAGAACCTGCGACGCATATCGCGTAACTCCGGGTCCTCCGCTTCCCCCGCCGACGCGGCCACCGGCTCAAGCGCCATCCCGCAGATCGGGCAGCTTCCCGGCGTCTCGCTATGCACCTCGGGATGCATCGGGCAGGTGTAACCCGTCTTCGCTCCGGGCAGCGGTACAGCCAGGTTTCGCTCCAAGGCCATCCCGCATTTCGGGCAGGCTCCGGGTTTATCCGATTCCACACCCGGGCACATCGGACAGATATACGGCGCGGCCGATGATTGCGCAGGGGCGTGGCGTGCCTTGTGCCCGCCGCAGCAGCTATGCGCCTTACGATCGGGCTCGGGGTCGTTCGTTGCGTCGGGTGGTACTGCGCTCGAAGGTTCCGTTGGCGCTGGGCGCGACGGTTCCTTGTGACCGCAGCAATGATGCTGGTGATCGCTCATCCTCAAATCCTCGTAGGTAAGCGCCCCGGCGCGTCAATACACGCCGGGAACGCAATGATACAGATAGTCGCCGGGCGACGGTTAGTGCGTCTTTCCCGCGTTATCGAGCACCTTCAGGTACTTCGCCGGGTCCTTTTCGAACGTGGCTTTGCAGTGCTCACAGCAGAGCTGGATCTCCCGGCCTTCATAGGTGAAGACGTAGGGAGCGCCCATGCCTCCGAGCTTTTCACCAGAGACGATGCAGGTCGTCAGGGGATAAGCGGGTTTGGCGTCTGCGGCCTTGAGGCCGAGCGGAGCGAGGATCGTTGCGAGTAAGGTCAGAAATTTCATGTCGTTGTTTTGTTTACGCGTTGCGAGATACCGGCCTTGCCGGATGAATACAGAGGCGTTCTGCGAGGGATCGCTTCAGGCAACGACATGGGGCGGCGCATGCGCAGGCATGCTCCGTTTGAAAACAAGACTGGTCCAGAGGGACAGACCGGGCGGACCGGAGGAATACTCCAGCACGACGGGAGCAGCGCCGAACTCCGGACATTCCAAAGAAATCATCGGACCAAAGTCCACAGGACCCGCCAGCAAAAGAGCCTCCGTAGCGTGCAAGGTCGCAGGAACCGGAGCGATTAGCGCCGTGCAGCAGGCGGTTGATTCCTGAACGGGAGATTTTTTGGATTCGGTATTGTGAGAGCAGCAGACGCGCTGTTCGTGATGCTTCGCAGCGGAATCGATGATCGCCGCCCAAGCACAGTGATTACTGGCCACGAGCCACGCCAACCCGAGACAACAAAATGCCGTCAGCTTGATCAGCCGCGACTGTCGGATTGCGTTCACCCTTTTCCTGTACCCCACCCCGGCATCTTTTGCAACCTGCGAGAATTTTTGACGCTCAGCCCTTTCGCCAAAAGTCATTTGAAGGTAAGTTCTCCCGAACCCTTTTCCTCCTATGAAACCGCGTGTGCTTATTGTTGACGGTCATAGCATGATTTTTCAGTGGCCCGACCTGACCCTTCAACACGCCAAGCGCGGCGTCGTCGCGCGGGAGACTCTGGTGAAAATGCTCACCGGCCTGCAGGATAACAGCGACTGGCATGTGGCCGTGGTCTTCGACGGAACGGGAGTCAAAGCTTCCGAAGAATCCAAAGGCGACGGCATCCAGATTTTCTACTCCAAGGCCGACCAGACGGCGGACTCCATCATCGAACGTCTCACAGCCAAGTACGCCCAGGAATATGATGTCACCGTGGCGACGGATGACATCCTCGAGCGCACGACCGTCGAGAGCTTTGGCGCGACCTCCATGTCCGCCCATCAACTGCGCGAAGAAATCGACTTCGCCGGGCGGGAACTCGACCAGCGCCTGAGGCAACTGCGCCGATCCTGACAAAGAAAAAGGCGCTCCCCGACGAATCGGGAAGCGCCTTGAAAGACAACAGCGAGTCTCAGGCTTCCGCCGGAGCTTCGGCCTGAGCCTCACCCGCGAGCTCTTCGCCCACCAGATAGCGGGTGAAGCGGCGGATGACGATATTCTCGCCGAGCTCGGCGATCTTGGAATTCACGTAATCCTTGATCGTGAGGTCGGGGTTCTTGATGAAAGCCTGCTCGAGGAGGCAGAGCGTGCCGTAGAATTTGTCGATCTTGCCGTCGACGATCTTCTCCACGATGTTCTCCGGCTTGCCGGTCACCTGGGCGGCGTAGATGCGACGCTCGGCTTCGAGGAGGGCGCCGGGCACCTGGTCACGGGAGACGTAAAGCGGGCTGGCCGCAGCGATGTGCAGCGTGATGTCCTTCACGAACTCGCGGAAGATCTCGTTCTTGGCCACGAAGTCGGTTTCGCAGTTGATCTCGACGAGCACGCCGACTTTGCCCTGAAGGTGGATGTAGGAGGCGACGATGCCTTCCTTGGCCACGCGGGAGGCCTTCTTGCCAGCGCTGGCGATGCCCTTCTTGCGAAGGTATTCCTCAGCCTTGACCAGATCGCCCGCCGTCTCGGTGAGCGCCTTCTTACAATCCATCATCCCCGCGTTGGTCTTTTCGCGGAGTTCTTTTACGAGTGCGGGAGATATATCAGCCATGAGTCAAAAAATGTGTGTATAAAGAGGAACGGAGAGAGTGCCGAAATCAAGAGGGCCGGAAAAGTTCTTTTTCCGGCCCTGCGAGAAATCGGAGTTGGAACCTGGATTATTCCGAGACGGCTTCGAGCTCGTTGGCCGTTGCAGCCGGAGCGGCAACCTTGCCACGAACACCCTTGGCCTGGACGATGGCGTCCACCAGTTTCTGCAGGATCACGCGGATCGAGCGGATGGCGTCGTCGTTGCCGGCGATCGGGTAGTCGATCTTCTCGGGGTCGCAGTTCGTATCAACGATGGCCACCACCGGGATCTTCAGGCGCGCGGCCTCGGCCACGGCGATGCTCTCGCGGTTGGTGTCGATGATGACGATCGCGTCCGGGAGGCGCTCCATGTTGAGGACGCCTTCGAGGTTGCGATGAAGCTTGGTGGCTTCTCGGCGGAGAGCCGAGGCCTCTGCCTTGTTCATGCGGGCAAAGGTCTGGGTCTTCTCGAGTTCCTGGAACTCGCGGAGACGGCCGACGCTGCGGCGGATGGTCTGCAGGTTGGTGAGCGTTCCACCCAGCCAGCGCTGGTTGACGAAGAACTGACCGGTCGCCTCAGCGGCTTCCTTGACAGCTTCCTGGGCCTGCTTCTTGGTTCCGACGAAGAGGACCTTGCCATTTCCCTTCACGATGTCGCCGAGGAAAGCAGCCGCCTTCGCGAGCTGGTCCACCGTGATCGACAGGTCGATGATGTAAATGGAGTTTTTCTCTTCGAGGATGAAATCCTTCATTTTGGGATTCCATCGTTTGGTCTGGTGTCCGTAATGGACCCCGGCTTCCAGGAGTTCGGTCATTGATTCGACGTTAGGAGAGGGCATGGTTTTGGGTTAGCTCGCGGCTTGCTGCGGTTCGGGGTCTGTCTGCAGAGCATCCCCGATATGGACGATATCGATTTCGCGATTGGTTGGGAAGCCCGTACCAGCCGGAATGAGATGGCCCATGATGACATTTTCTTTGAACCCGCGCAGACGGTCCACCTTGCCGAGTGTAGCGGCTTCGGTGAGTACCCGGGTCGTGTCCTGGAAGGAGGCTGCCGAGATGAAGCTGTCGGTCTCCAGCGACGCCTTGGTGATACCAAGGAGCACCGGGCTGGCTTCGGCGGGTTTACCGCCCTTCTCGACGACGCGCTCGTTCTCAGCATCGAACTCAAGGCGGTCGACCTGATCGCCCCACAGCAGGCTGGTATCACCGGGATCGGTGATCTTCACCTTGCGAAGCATCTGGCGAACGATGATTTCGATGTGTTTGTCGTTAATTTCGACACCCTGGAGACGGTAAACCTCCTGGACCTCGTTGAGCAGATGCTCCTGGAGTTCCTGGGGTCCACAGACCTCGAGGATTTCGTGGGGTACGACAGGCCCCTCGGTAAGCTGCTGGCCTTTCTTCACAAAATCGCCCTTGAAGACGATGATGTGCTTGGCGAGAGGAATCAGGTGCTCCTCTTCGGCGCCAGTCGCCTGATCGCGAACGAGCAGACGGCGCTTGCCGCGGACGGTGCCGCCGATGTCGACGATACCGTCAATCTTGGCGATCTCCGCTGCGTCCTTCGGACGGCGGGCCTCGAATAGCTCGGCCACGCGCGGGAGACCACCCGTAATGTCTTTGGTCTTGGCGATCTTACGCGGAGTACGCGCAAGACGGGTGCCGGCGGAGATTTTTCCGTTCTCCTTCACTTCGATGTGAGCACCGGCCGGGATCGAGTAGCTGGCCAGGACTTCCTTGGCATCGTCCACGATGACGATCTGCGGGTGCAGATCTTCCTTGTGTTCGATGACGACGGTGCCCATGACGCCGGTGGCTTCGTCGACCTCCTTGCGGACGGTGACGCCCGGGATCATGTCGCGGAACTCGACCTTGCCGCCCTTTTCGGTGATGATCGGCACGTTGTACGGGTCCCACTGGATGAAGGTCTCACCCTTCTTGACCGAGGCGCCGTCGGCGATAGCGATCACGGAACCGACAACGATGTTGTAGCTCTCGAGTTCGCGGCCGTCCTTGCTGTGCACGCTGACCGTACCGTTCTTGTTGAGAACGACGTAGTTGTTCTCGGTCGTTTCCACGACCTTGAGTTCGTTGAAGCGAACCATACCGTCGTTCTTCGCCTTGATGATGGGCTGCTTGAAGGTCTGGCTGGCCGTACCACCGACGTGGAACGTACGCATCGTGAGCTGAGTGCCCGGCTCACCGATCGACTGAGCGGCAATGATGCCGACAGCCTCGCCGAGCTTGACGATGTTGCCAGTGGCCAGGTTGCGACCGTAGCACTTCGCGCAGATACCGCGACGGGATTCGCAGGTCAGGGCCGAGCGGATCTTGAGCTGCTCGAGACCGATCTTTTCCAGAGCGGCAGCCGTTTCCTCGTCGATGATCTGGCCCGACTTGAGAATCGACTGGCCGGAGACGGGGTCCTTGACGGTTTCACAGCTGGTACGTCCGATGATGCGGGTGGACAGGCTGACCACCTCTTCGTCGCCTTCATAGATCGGGCGGACGATGATACCATTGATGGTACCGCAATCATCCTGGGTGATAATGACGTCCTGAGCGGCGTCGACGAGCTTACGGGTCAGGTAACCCGAGTCAGCCGTCTTGAGCGCCGTATCGGCCAGACCCTTACGGGCGCCGTGGGTCGAGATGAAGTACTCGAGCACGGAGAGACCTTCGCGGAAGTTCGAGATAATCGGCGTCTCGATGATTTCGCCCGAGGGCTTGGCCATGAGACCGCGCATACCGGCGAGCTGCTTGACCTGGGTGCGGTTACCACGAGCGCCGGAATCCACCATCATGAAGACGGGGTTCATATCCTTGCGACCGTCGTTGAACTCCAGGGTACGGAAGAGGGCGTTGGCCAGCTCTTCACCCGTGTGGGTCCAGATGTCCTGCACCTTGTTCTTGCGCTCACCGTCGGTGATGATACCGCGGCGATACTGCTTCTCGACCTCGGCGATTTCCCGGTAAGCCTTCTCGAGCTGAGCAGACTTCTCTTTCGGGATGATCATGTCGGTGATACCGATCGAGATACCGGCCTTGGTGGCGGAGCGGAAGCCCATCTCTTTCAGGCGATCGAGCGTCTCGACCGTGCGCTGCTGGCCCACGGCTTTGTAACAACGCCAGATAATGTCGGAGAGCTGCTTCTTGCCGCAAACCTTGTTGTAGAAACCGAGTTCCGGCGGCCAGATCTCGTTGAAGATCACACGACCAGCGGTGGTCTCAAGAATCTTCGTCTCGGTGTTGCCGTAAACAGTCGGCTTGCCCCCGAAATTTGGGTTCTTGTAGCGGATGCGGGTGTGGGTGACCACCGCGCCCTCGGAAAGAGCGAGTTCCACCTCGGCGGCGTTGGCGAAGAGCGGGAGACGATTCTCCCCCTTCTCACCACGCGGAGTCTGCGTGAGGTAGTAGCAGCCGAGAGGAATGTCCTGTGAAGGCGTCGTGATCGGCTTGCCGCTGGACGGCGAGAAGATGTTGTTCGGCGCGAGCATGAGCATGCGCGCTTCCATCTGGGCCTCGACCGAGAGCGGAACGTGCACGGCCATCTGGTCACCGTCGAAGTCCGCGTTGTAGGCGGTACAAACGAGCGGGTGAATGCGAATGGCTTCGCCTTCGATGAGCTGCGGCTCGAAAGCCTGGATCGAGAGACGGTGCAGGGTCGGAGCACGGTTCAGGAGGACCGGGTGGCCCTTGGTCACCTCTTCGAGGATGTCCCACACTTCCGGCGTCTGGCGCTCGATGAGCTTCTTGGCGCTGCGGACCGTATGGACGTGTCCCTGCTCCTTGAGGCGGCGGATGATGAAGGGCTCGAAAAGAACGAGCGCCATCTTCTTCGGCAGACCGCACTGGTTGAGCTTGAGCTCAGGACCGATGACGATGACGGAACGACCGGAGTAGTCGACGCGCTTGCCGAGAAGGTTCTGGCGGAAACGTCCACCCTTGCCCTTGAGCATGTCGCTGAGGGACTTGAGCGGGCGGTTCGCCGCACCGGTGACAGCACGGCCATGGCGGCCGTTGTCGAACAGAGCGTCGACGGCCTCCTGAAGCATGCGCTTTTCGTTGCGAATGATGACCTCGGGCGTCTTGAGCTGCAACAGGGTCTTGAGACGGTTGTTGCGGTTGATGACGCGGCGATAGAGATCGTTGAGATCGGAGGTGGCGAAGCGGCCACCCTCGAGCGGAACGAGCGGGCGGAGATCCGGAGGGATCACCGGGAGCACGTTCAGGATCATCCACTCGGGACGGGTCTTCGACGTCATGAAGCCCTGGACGAGCTTCAGGCGCTTGGCGAGCTTCTTACGGAGCTGCTTGCTGCGCGTGGCCGTCATCTGCTGCTCGATCTCGTCGTGTAGATTCTGCAGGTCGGTCTGCTCGAGGAGCTTCTGGATGGCCTCGGCGCCCATGCCGGCGACGAAATCGTCACCGTACTGGTCCTCGGCTTCACGGAACTCACCCTCGGTGAGCAGCTGGCAACGCTGGAGCGGCGTGCTGCCCGGGTCGATGACGATGTAATCCTCGTAATAGATGACGCGCTCGAGCTGGCGGCTGGTCATGTCGAGCATGAGGCCGATGCGCGAGGGCATGCACTTGTAGAACCAGATGTGCGAAACCGGCACGGCGAGATCGATGTGGCCCATGCGCTCGCGGCGCACGCGGCTCAGGGTCACCTCAACACCGCAACGATCGCAGACCACGCCCTTGTGCTTGATGCGCTTGTACTTGCCGCACGAGCACTCCCAGTCGCGGGTCGGGCCGAAGATACGCTCGCAGAACAGGCCGCCTTTTTCCGGCTTGAACGTGCGGTAGTTGATCGTCTCCGGGTTCTTGACCTCGCCTTTGCTCCAGCTGCGAACGCTTTCCGGAGAGGCGACGGTAATACCGACTTCGTCGAACCCAAGCTCCCTCTGCTCGCCGAAGATTTCACCGATATTGACTTCTTTCATAGTAACTTTCGTATTCTTTCTACGTTACTTCAGCTGTCTCTTAGGCAGCGGATTCTTCGAGGGAAGGTTCGCTTCCGCCGACTCGTACATCGAGGCCCAGGCCCTTCATTTCCTTGATCAGGACGTTGAAGGATTCCGGAGTTCCCGCCTCGAGCGAATTGTCGCCCTTGACGATGGACTCGTAAATACGGGTGCGGCCTTGCACGTCGTCGGACTTGACCGTGAGGAGCTCCTGGAGCGTGTAGGCGGCGCCGTAAGCTTCGAGCGCCCACACTTCCATTTCTCCGAAGCGCTGACCACCGTACTGGGCTTTGCCGCCCAGTGGCTGTTGGGTGACCAGGCTGTACGGTCCGACCGCACGAGCGTGGATCTTGTCGGCAACCAGGTGGCCGAGCTTGAGCATGTAAATGTAACCCACCACGACCTGCTGGTCGAAGGCATCGCCGGTGCGGCCGTCGTAAACGGTCGACTTGCCGGTTTCGGTGACCCAGGTGAAGTTCTCCTGGCTCTTGGCTTCGCGGAGATACTCTTTGATTTTCTCTTCCGGGATACCGTCGAAGACCGGGGTGGCGACCTTGAAGCCGAGCGCCTTGGCGGCAACGCCAAGGTGCGTCTCAAGCACCTGACCCACGTTCATTCGGCTCGGCACGCCGAGCGGGTTGAGCACGATGTCCACCGGGGTACCGTCCGAAAGGAACGGCATGTCTTCCTCGGGAACGATCTTGGCGACGACGCCCTTGTTACCGTGGCGTCCGGCCATCTTGTCACCGACGGAAAGCTTGCGCTTGCTGGCGATGTAGACCTTCACCTGCTTGATGATGCCGGGATCGACGTCATCACCGCTCTCGATGCGGCCGAGGTTCTGCTCCTTCTCGCGCTCGAGGTCTTCGAAGCGATGCTCGTACTGGCCGATGATCTCGCGGATCTTGTTACGGATCGGGCTCGGGTCGATTTCGACGTGATCGTACACGGCAGCCAGCTTGCGCAGGAGCTGCTTGGTGATCTTGCGGTTCGCCGGGATGATGATCTCGCCGGTCTGGGCATTCACCACGTCGAGCGGGATCTTCTCGTTGAGGAGGATGTTGGAGAGCGCGGCGGTGAGCTGCTCATGCAGGTCATCTTTGCGCTTCTTGTAATCCTCGAGGATCATCTTCTGCTGACGCTTGGACTCGGTCGGCGTCATCTTGTTGCGGGTCACTTCCTTCTTGGAGGAGACCTTCACGTCCATGACGATACCGTAGGTGCCGGAGGGCACGGTCAGCGAAGTGTCCTTAACGTCGGCGGCCTTCTCACCGAAGATGGCGCGCAGAAGGCGCTCTTCAGGGGCGAGTTCGGTCTCGCTCTTCGGCGTGATCTTGCCGACGAGGATGTCGCCAGGCTTGACCTCCGCACCGATGCGGATGACGCCGTCGGGTCCGAGGTTCTGCAGAGCCTCCTCGGAGACGTTGGGAATATCGCGGGTGATTTCTTCCGGGCCGAGCTTGGTGTCGCGAGCGCCGATTTCGAACTCGTCGATGTGGATGGACGTGTAAATGTCCTCCTTCACGACACGCTCGGAGATCAGGATGGCGTCCTCGAAGTTGTAGCCGTTCCACGGCATGAACGCGACGAGCACGTTGCGGCCGAGGGCGAGTTCGCCCTTCTCGGTATTCGGGCCGTCAGCGATGACGTCGCCCTTCTTGATGGCCTGGCCCTTCTTGACGATCGGCTTCTGGTTGATGCAGGTGCTCGCATTCGAGCGCATGAACTTGCGCAGTTCGTACACCCACACGCCAGCGGCGGAGTCGTTCTTGATCTTCTTCTTGCCCTCGGGGAGCTCACCATCATTCGTGATGATGATGTGGCTGCCGGTCACGGAGGCGACAACGCCCTCGGACTCGGAGCAGATCACGGCGCGCGAATCGCGGGCGACGCGGCCTTCCAGGCCGGTGCCGACGAGCGGCGCGTCGGAAACGAGGAGCGGCACACCCTGGCGTTGCATGTTCGAACCCATGAGCGCACGGTTGGCGTCATCGTGCTCGAGGAACGGGATGAGGCCGGCGGCCACGGAAACGAGCTGCTTCGGCGAGACGTCCATGTACTGGACCTTCTCGGGCTCGACTTCCACGAAGTCACCACGGTAGCGGGAAGAAACCTTCTCGCTGGTGAAGGCACCGTTGGCGTCGACCGGCGAATTCGCCTGGGCGATCCAGAAGTTCTCGTCGCGATCACCGCTGAGGTACTCGACGATGTCGGTCACGCGACCGTCGACGACCTTGCGATAAGGAGTTTCGATGAACCCGAATTCATTGACGCGGGCAAAGGTGCTCAGCGAGCTGATCAGACCGATGTTCGGACCTTCCGGGGTCTCAATCGGGCAGATGCGGCCGTAGTGCGAAGGATGCACGTCACGAACCTCAAATCCGGCGCGATCGCGGCTCAGACCTCCAGGCCCAAGGGCCGAGAGACGGCGCTTATGGGTGAGCTCGGAAAGCGGGTTGGTCTGATCCATGAACTGGCTGAGCTGCGAACGACCGAAGAAGTCGCGCACAACCGCGCTCAGGGATTTCGGGTTGATCAGCTTCTGCGGCGTGATCTGGTCGACACCGGCATCAAACAGGGTCATGCGCTCGCGGACGAGACGCTCGGTGCGGGCAAGGCCCACGCGGCACTGGTTGGCGAGGAGTTCGCCCACGGTACGGACGCGGCGGCTGCCGAGGTGATCGATGTCGTCGGTCATCCCCTCCCCGCGGCGGAGTTCCACGAGGTACTTCATCGCGGCGATGAAGTCGTCCTTGGTGAGGATGCGCTCCTCGTCGTTGACGCCGAGGTTGAGCTTCTGGTTGATCTTGTGGCGTCCCACGCGGCCGAGATCGTAGCGCTTGGGATCAAAGAACAGGCGCTTGAGCATGCTGCGAGCGTTCTGAACAGTCGGCGGATCGCCAGGGCGCAGCTTGCGGTAGATGTCCTTGAGGGCCTCTTCCTCGTCGTGGGCGGGGTCCTTCTTGAGGGACTTGATGATCGTGTCGTCGTCCTTGGTGTCGACCACCTTGACGGTCTTGTGGCCGAGCGAGATGAGCTGGCGGATGGTGGCGGCGTTCAGCGGCTCGAAAGCGCGAGCCACGGTGATCTCGCCGTCGCGAATGTCCTCGATCAGAACCTTCGTAGCGATCTCCTCCTCGTCGAGATTCTCGGCGAGTTTGAGATCCAGGATGTTGTAAAAAAGCTTGATGATGTCCTCGTCGGACGGGTAGCCGAGGGCGCGCAGGAACGTGGTGGCGAGGAACTTGCGGCGGCGCTTGCGGCGATCGAGGTAAACGTAGAGCAGATCGCTGGTGTCGAACTGCACTTCGATCCAGGAACCGCGATCCGGAATGATGCGGAAACCGTGGAGGAGCTTGCCATTGAGGTGGACGCTCGTCTCGAAGCAGATGCCCGGCGAACGGTGCAACTGGCTGACAACGACACGCTCGGCGCCATTGATGACAAACGTGCCCTGCGGGGTCATGAGCGGGATCTCGCCCATGTACACCTTTTCTTCCTTGGTGCTCTTCTCGTCCTTGTAACGGAAGGTCACATAGAGCGGCGCGCTGAAGGTCTGGCCTTCACGCTGGCACTCCATCGCGGACATCTTCGGGTCGCCCAACTCGTAGCTGACGAAATCGAGGCTGGATTTTTCTTCGAAACCGAAGATCGGGAAAAACTCGCGAAAAACCGCCTGCAGGCCGACATTCTTGCGCTTCGACGGATCTACGTCCTTTTGGAAGAACTCGTTGTACGAGTTGATCTGGAGTTCGATGAGATTTGGCGGCTCGATGGCCTCCTTGAGTTTGCCGAAGTGAATGCGTTCAGACATGGCGGTTATAGAATCGGTATGGAGAGCCGAGTTAACGTCCAGCTCCTGCGACGAAATGCGGGAAAAGCAAAACGCCCTCACGCGAGGCAAGAGTCATCTCTTGGCTCGTGCGGGGACGCAAAATGTTAAAACTTTTCCAGTCGACGCAGATAAGTGGGACGGTATTCGGCGGAATTTTTAATTTTGATCGCCCGCCCCAGGAACGCAAGCCAAAAGTTTTGGTAAACTTTTGGCCGCGTTCCCGCACTTGGCGGGGAAAGGAACTACTTGATCTCGACCTTGGCGCCGGCCGCTTCGATCTTCTTCTTGATCTCTTCGGCTTCTTCCTTGGTGACACCTTCCTTGAGGGCCTTCGGAGCGCTCTCGACGAGGGCCTTGGCTTCGGCGAGGCCGAGGCCGGCAACAGCGGCGCGAACTTCCTTAATGACGGCGATCTTGTTTCCGCCGGCCTCAGCGAGGATGACGTCGAACGCGGTCTTTTCCTCAACCGGAGCCGCAGCGACGGCCGGGCCTGCGGCGGCGACTGCCACCGGAGCAGCGGCGCTCACGCCCCACTTGTCTTCGAGCTGCTTAACGAGATCAGCGATTTCGAGGACGGTGAGTCCGCTGAGCTGATCGACCAATGCTTGTGTATCTGCCATGGTATGTATTTTTTGGTGTCGTCGCGCCCAGAAGCCTCAGGGCATTTGAGGCCGACAGCCGTCGACCCGACGAGGAACCGTTGTGTTTTTGGGTATCCCATGACGCGGCTTCTGACGCCTTGGGAAATTCTTTTCTTTTTAGGCTCCCTGTTCGTCCTTCTCGGCTTTGGCCTTGAGGAGGCGGGCCAGGCTGGCGCCGGGCTCGTTGAGGATGCGGACAAACTGGCTGGCCGGAGTCTGGAGCAGACCGAGGAGCTTGGCCTGGAGAACTTCCTTGGAAGGAAGGTCAGCGAGGGCCTTGACCTGATCGGCGGTCAGAAGGGCGTTATCGAGGATGCCAACCTTGACCGGAGGACGTTCAAACTCGGCAACGAAGGTCTTGAGGATCTTGGCAGCCGCGCAGATGTCGCTCTCGCCAGTGACGATGGCGGACTGACCGCTGAGAGCGTCATTGAGCTCGGGAAGACCGAGATCCTTGACGGCGCGCTTGACGAAGGTGTTCTTGACGACCTGGAAGGTCGCGCCCACGCCGGCGAGGCGGGTGCGGAGTTCCTCGAAATGCTTGACCTGCATGCCGGAGTAGTCGGCAACGAGGAGAAACGGCGACTTCTGAAGCTTGGCTTCGATGTCGGCGACGATAGTGGTTTTTTCGGGTCTCATTGCAGGTGCAGATTAGTTTTTGAGGAACGGAGCAGCGTCAACCGTGACACCAGGGCTCATGGTGGCGCTGAGGGTGATATTTTCAACAAACGCGCCCTTGGCGGTCGCCGGGCGAGCCTTGACGACAGCGTCGATCACGGCGCTGCCATTCTCCACGAGAGCAGTCTCGTCGAAGGAGAACTTGCCGACCGGGACGGCGATGTTGGCGTTCTTGTCGAGCTTGAATTCCACACGACCGGCCTTCACTTCCTTGACGGCCTTGGCGGTGTCGTCGGTGACGGTGCCCGTCTTGGGGTTCGGCATGAGGCCGCGCGGTCCGAGGACCTTGCCAAGCTTCTTGACCTCGGCCATGGCAGCCGGAGTGGCGATGGCGACATCGAAGTCGGAGAAACCTCCAGTGACCTTCTTGAGGAGATCGTCGTAACCGACGAACTCAGCGCCAGCCTCGCGGGCGGCATCAGCGGCTGCGCCGGTCGCGAAAACGAGGACTCGGACGTTTTTGCCGCTGCCGTGCGGGAGCGGGCAGGTGCCGCGGACCATCTGGTCGCTCTGCTTGGGGTCGACGCCCAGCTTGAAGGAAAGAGTGACCGTCTGGTCAAACTTCGGGGCGGGCAGGCCCTTGAGGGTCTTGATCGCTTCGGAAAGCGGGTACTTGCGACTGCCGTCCACCTGCTCGGCGGCGGCACGATAACGTTTGCTGCGTTTGTTAGCCATTTAGGATTTGCAGTACAGACGATCCGCCTCGCGGCGAATCTCCTGCGGTTTGGTTTTATTCAGTGATTTCGATGCCCATCTGACGGGCGGTACCGCAAATCGAGCGGTATGCGGCTTCTTCGGTGCGCGCATTCATGTCCTTGATCTTGATCTTGACGATGTCGAGGACCTGCTTCTTGGTCAGCTTCGCGACCTTGGTCTTGTTGGGCTCCTTGGAACCGGCGGCGAGACCAGCGGCCTTCTTGAGGAGGATCGAGGCCGGGGGCGACTTCGTGATGAAGGTGAAGCTCTTGTCTTTGTAGACGGTGATGACCACGGGAAGGATATCACCCGCCTGCTTCTGCGTGGCGGCGTTGAATTCCTTGCAGAAGGCCATGATGTTGACACCCTGCTGGCCGAGGGCAGGACCGACCGGAGGCGCGGGATTCGCTTGCCCGGCGGGAATCTGCAATTTGATCTGTCCGACGATTTCTTTTGCCATAAAAATGAGAGAGCCGCCGCTCGGGCGGAAAGGGTCAAGAAGCAACCACGAATTGCCCAATCGGGCAAGAAGAAAAACTTTACTTCTTGGAGAGCCTGTAGAAGAGCACCGCCCCCAAGGTGATGAAAAGGATGTTGGGAATCCAGATCAGCAGGGCTGGATGCGCCACCGGATTGTTCCGGAAGGTATCGGCCATGATGATGAAGAAAAAGTAGGTAAATGCCACCACGAGGCTCAGGCCGAAGCCGACGGAGGTCTCCTTGCGGTGGGTGGTAATGCCAAGCGGTACAGCGATGAGGGCGAAGGCCAGGCAGGCTAGCGAGGCGGAGAAGCGCTTGTTCAGCTCCACGGAGGCCTCAAGCATCTTGCCATCAGCACCTTGCGACATGAAGGTGAGAAGCTCAGGCAGCGTATAGGAACTCAGGCGCCGCCCGGTGAGGAATTCGTCGTAAAACTGCTGGAGGGAAATGGGAAAATCGCCCTCTGCCACCACGATGCCCTGGTGAATTTTGGAAATGTCGCGGGGTGACTTTTCATCACGCTGTTCAAACCGGGCATCGAACAGCTTCAGGAGCAGCTGCTTGTTGGGGATGTCCGGCGTGAGGATGCCTTCGCTGGCATAGACCATCTTTGTCGGCTCCCCATCATCATTGATCTCAAAGACGATGAGATTCTTGAGCTTGTCGCCATCCTTGCCGCCCACATAAATGCGCCGGTCAGGGAACTGGTCGACCACCTCATCGGCCCGGAAAACGGCCGCCGGGTTACTCGTGGCGATGTCGACGATCGCCTTGCTCATCTTTTGCTCCGCACGAGGTGCGACGTCGATATTGATCCAGAAGCAGATCCCCGTGAGGACGATGGCGAGAAGGAAAACCGGGATGCAAAGACGGGGAATACTCACGCCGTTGGCTCGAAGGGCGATCAATTCGTTATCCGCGGAGATACGGCCAAAGACCAGCAGAAGCGCAGTCAGGAACCCCCAGGGAATGGTGAACGTCATGGAAAACGGAAGCACCAGTGCCATGAAGGAGACGACGGTGAGGATGGGCACGTCCGGATTGTTGATGATGACATCCAGGAGTTCCTTGAAAAGGTTGCCGAGGACGAGCACCAGACTGAGCACCACGACGCCAAAAAAGGCGGTCGCCACCACGCTCATCCCGACATAACGATCGATAATCTTCATGAACTAAAAAGCCCCTGCCCAAGCGGAAAGCCCGGGCGCGGGGTGAATCACATCAAATAGGCGATGAGGCATGGACGATCAAGCGTTTTGCCCCAACGCGGTTTCTTCCGGGCGCTCGCGCCGGATCTCCAGGGCGACGGCGGCGACAGTGGCCACCGCCAGAAAGCCTGCCGCGACCGCAAACGGGAGAGCCGCATAGGGCATCCGGTGCCCGGCCTCCGAAAACCCCAGCAGCCAGCCTGCGGAGAGCGGCCCGGCAAAGCGGGCCAGACTGCCGGCGGATTGCACCACTCCCAACGCCCTTCCCTGCCACTCCGCTGAGGCGCTGCGGGACGCCAGCGCGGACAGTGTCGGCATGAGGAGACTGTTGCCGATGCCGATGAGGGTCGAGGCCCCGAGCATCACACCCAATGTCCCCGCGAGGGACAACGTGACCAGCCCGGCAAACATGAGCGCGCTCCCTGCCACGGCCAGCAGGCCTTCGCCGAAGCGCTTCACCAGCCGCCCGATCAGGCCGCCCTGAATAAAGACGCCGAGTACGCCGATTCCCGCCAGGATGTAACCCGTGTGAAGAGCGTCGAGATCGAACCGATGCTTCAGATAGAGGGCAAAGAGCGCCGTCATCATCGAAAAACCGGCGATGACCAAAAAGTAGCAGACGAGGCTGGAGACGTACTGCTGCACGCGCACGTGCTGAAAAAGGTCAGGAAAAATGCGCTGCGACTTCTTTGGAGCCGCGTCCGCATGGCGGGATTCCGGCAGGAAAAAAACGATGAAGAGAAAATTCACGGCTGCCAGCCCCGCCGCGATGAACATCGGAGCCGCGTAATTGAAAGTCACCCCGGCCCAGCCGCCCAGGGCAGGCCCGAAAACGAAACCCAGACCGAACGCGGCGCCAAGCAGCCCCATGGCCTTCGCCCGATTCTCCGGGGAGGAGATATCCGCGAGATAGGCCTGGGCCGCGCCGATATTCGCCCCGGCAATTCCGTCAATCAACCGGGCCACGAAGAGCATGAGAACCGATCCAGCCATGCCCATGAGAAGATATCCTGCAATCGTTCCAATGACGCCCAGCAATAGGACCGGCTTGCGTCCGATGCGGTCCGAAACCTTGCCCCAGAGCGGAGCGAAGAAAAATTGAGCCAGCGAAAAAATGCCCACCAGCCAGCCAATCTGCCACGGAGTCGCGCCAAAATGCTCGGCATAAAGAGGCAATACCGGGATCACAATCCCGAAGCCGAGAATGTCGATAAAAACGGTAAAAAAGATCGCGATGTATTGCAGCGGACGTCTGTCCATGAGAGAGGAACACATTCAACAGGACTTCCCGCGCAAAAGCAAGGGCGCGACATGATTTGTCCGACGGTTGCGTAGGCGTTGCACATTACCCGAAAATCTGAAAAGTTAGTTCCCACTATTTGTTCATGGCCTCTTCCCCAAATCCGACTCCGACTCGCTGGTTTCCAACTCTCCTCTGGGGCAATTCCGTGGCGCTCTCATGGATGTGGGGCCTCGGATTGTTTTTCTCCGTTCAGTTTTCGACACAGTTCGGCCTGTTTGGCCTGCTGATTTTTGCCATTACGAATGGTCTCGGATTGCTGTGCTTCGGCCTGGTCACGCATCACATCGCGCGACGCGAGCCCGGGTCGGAATCCCTTGCCCGGTTCTTCACGACATGGTCGCGACCGTTCCGGCTGGTCTTTTTCCTGTACCAGCTCCTGGCGATCACCCTGACGATTTTTGCCTTCATCCGCTACGGGTGGCTCTCGCTCGGCATGCAGCCCTGGCTGCTTTACCTGCCGCTGACCCTGCTGATCGTGCTGGCGGCAGCGATCCTTTTTGGCGAGGAGTTTGACATCAAGAGGATCAAGTACAGCCACGGCGTGCTGGGCCTCATCCTCGCTGCAGCGGTCGCCGTACTGATCATTAACGCGATCCAATCGGGACCCGTCACCGCACAGGGCCAGCCGAAGATGCTTGCTCCCGACTGGAATTTCTGGGGCTACGTCATTCCGATCATCATCGGCTTCCTGGTCGGCCCATGGCTCGACCTCCAGCAGTGGCAGCGCGCCATCCAGATGCACCGAGAGCGTGTTTCCATCGCCGCCGCGTACTGGGTGGGGTCGATCCAGTTCACCCTGATGCTGATTTTCCATGGCACGATGACTCTCTGGGCACTGGGCCATGGCGCCAGCCAGTATCTGCGCCAGGGTGTCGGCAACTACACGTACGGCCACGAGACGCTGGTGCTCCAGTTCTTCGAACATGCCTCTCCGTGGGTCTTCGGCGCGTACGCTGTGTGGATTTGCGTGTGTGTGCTGACCACGCTGGACAGCGGCTACATCTCGCTGCGCTGGTTCCTGCAGGACAACGCCGCGTTGTCGAACAACCCGCTCTTTGCCCTGATCCCGAAGCGGCTCATCACATCGCCGATCCCGATCTTCATCTTTGCCGGTGTGATCGCGCTCATTGCCGCGGTGCTCAAGATGGAGCTCGAGTACTTCATGATCTTCTACGCGACGTTCTTCGTCGGGTACTCCGTGCTCTCGATCGCCCGATGCTACGTCATCACCCCGGCCAATGCCATTCCGCAGGTCAAGATGTTCTGCATCGGCAGCCTCGCGGTGGTGATCTTCGCCTACGGGTATTTCCTGCGCCTTCCGCTCTTCCAGATCATCGGTTCGCTCCTGCCGCTGGCTTACGTCGTGTGGCTGCTCTTCAAGCCGGGCTCCCCGCAGGAGTTCGTCAGCGACTCCGAGGAGCTCTCCGCCCCGTCGCAGGATATCGGCCCCGCCACGGCTCCAGCACTGGCTCCCGCCGCTACGGCCGACGCACCTGCGCTGCCGGGCTCGCATCCGGTCGGCGGCCATTTCGAAGGCAAGTGGTTCGTCCATTCCTTCGTGGCGACCTATGCGGATACCAACTCCGTCGGCAACGTCTACTTCGGCATGTACGCGATGTGGGTGGGCAAGACGCGCGAACTGTTCTTCAACCAGGTGATGCCGAAGTTTGACCTGAAGAACACTCCATTCTACATCCTCACCCGTTCGTTCGAGCACAAGTTCGTGCGTGAGACGCGCGAATTTGAGACCGTGAGCGTGCGCATCCGCATCGCGAGCTATAACCGGAAGTTCGTCATCCTCGAGCATGAGATTTACGACTCGGCCCAGAAGCTTCTCGGGCATGGCAAGCAGTCGCTGCTCTTCGTCGCCTCCACCGACTACAAACTCATCGACCTCCCGGCCGAAGTGACCTCGGCCTTCATGGTATACACATAGGAATGATGCGATCCCGACTACTGGCCGGAGCGGGAGCGCTGGCCGTCCTGGCGGGCTGCCAGCCGCCCAGCACCAAACCTGTCCTGCCGGCGGAGTCCCCCACTCCCACCCCGGCGGTCACGCCGGTGGTCGCAACATCCACCCCCTCACCCACGCCGATCCCGGTGCCGGCCTTGCCCCGGAAGCCGGTGGAGTTTGGGAGGATGTTCAACGGGGTCACGTTCCAGACCAAGTTTGCCACGCCCGCGAGCGAGGAACTGGCCTCGGTCGAGCGCACGCAGGACAAGTCCTACGAGGTTGAAATCACTTTCACCGCGAAGCTGCCCCGGCCAAGCCGCAGCCTTGAAGACCTGGCAAAGAACGATCCCAAGCTGCCGCATGTCCTCAACCAGATGGCCACCCTGGTCGGAAACGCGAAGGTGTCGCCATTCTTCGACAAGCTCTACAGCACCAAGATCGAGGCGATCCGCAGCCAGCTCTTTCAGTTGGACGAAGTGCTCTCGCGCCACAACTTCTACGACTGCGAGACCATGCTGGAACTCACGTCGCCCGATACCGGACGCAAGGCGCTCCTGCTCATCGGCGACATGGATGTCAATGTCGACGGGACCGACGGTGACCGCAATGTGCCGGTCGATGACTCCGGCCGCTTTTTCCAGCCGCAGACGAGCTATCGCTGGAAACGCACCACGGATCGCGTCAATCCGATCCTGCCCCACTACCAGCAAAAGCTCGCCGACCTGAAACGCGAGTACGCCATCTCCGGCCTCACTGCCGCCCGCAACAAGGAACTCCAGCAGGCCATCGACCAGACGACGCGGACGATCAACGACCTGAAGACCTACAGCTTTCTCATCTCCTCGACCGACCCGTCGATCGTGATTCCCACCTTCATGATCAACGACAAGGAGAACCCCTTTGCGCCGAAGGTGGGAGATTATGCCGCCGTGATCTACAACGGCGTGGTCTATCCTGCCATCGTCGGCGACGCGGGGCCATCGGCCAAAGTGGGAGAGGCCTCCCTGCGCCTGGCCCGGGAGATCAACCCCAAAGCATCCTCCATCGCGCGACCGGTCAGCAACATCAAGGTGGCCTACCTCGTGTTCCCGGGAACGGCGGACCCGGCCGCCCAGCCCAACCTCGCGGACTGGCGGACGAAGTGCAAAAAGTACCTCGATGAGATCGGCGGAGCCGCGCCGGAGATCTTTTCCTGGCCGGATATCGTGCCGCCATGGCCGACGCCAACTCCCACTCCGACGCCAACCCCCACTCCGGAACCATCGCCAAGCGCGTCTCCGGGAGCTTCGCCTGAGGCCACGACGATTGCCCCGCCGCCACCGAACACGACGGTGAATCCCAATTTCATCATCGAGACGCCCCAGCCGTCTCCTTCCGCGTCGGCGTCGCCGACTCCCGCCCCGACGCCCAGCCCGAGCCCGACGCAGCCTCAACCTGCTGTCGTTACGCCTGCTGACGCCACCTCTCCCGCCCCGACCCCGTGATCACACCCGAGCAGCTCCGGCAACTCCTTTGCGCTCTGGGTGATCACATCCAGTCTCGCATCATCAGCAACCGCGCCGGGAAAACCATCGAGGATCTTTCCGGCATCGCCGCCCAGACCACGGCCGACACGATCTACCAGATCGATCGCCTGAGCGAGGCAGCCATCGCCGAGTGGTTTTCCACCTGCTGGCCAGCGGACGAGCCCGTGCAGGTCGTGATGGAGGGCATCGAGGACGACCAGCCGTTTTGTTTTCCCGAGGGTATTGACATCTCCTCCACCCGCTGGAAGTGCATCCTTGATCCGATCGACGGCACCCGGTGCATCATGCATGACAAGCGCAGCGCCTGGGCGCTGGCGGGCATCGCGCCGCAAAAGGGCGCGGACACCCGGCTGTCCGACATCGTGGCGGCCGCGATGACCGAACTGCCCACTACGAAGCAATGGCGGGCCGACCAGATCAGCGCGACCCGGGGAGGCGGCTGCGTTTTCACCTCCCGCAATGTGCTCGATGGCAGCACGGCTCCGCTCCACCTCCAGCCATCGCAGGCCACGAAGTTCGAACACGGCTTTTCCTGGCTGGCAAAGTACCTGCCGGAGGGCCGTACTCTGACCTCGCAGATTGAGGAGGCCCTCTGGGAGGAGCTGACAGATTACAACGGCACCGCTCCCCTCCAGGTTTTTGACGACCAGTACATCAGCACCGGGGGGGCGTTTTACGAAATGCTCTCCGGCCACGACCGGCTCGGCGGCGACATCCGCCCGCTGGTCTTCGCCCGGCTCGGGCTCGACGCCGCCCTCGTCTGTCATCCGTACGACGTTTCCGCGGCGCTGGTCCTTTCCGAGGCCGGAATCATCTACGAGCATCCGCTGGGCGGCTTCCCGGATGCCCCATTGAACACCACACACCCGATGGCCTGGGTGATCTATGCCAATCCGGCAATCGCCGCCAAAGCCCGCCCGGTGTTGCAAAAACTCCTGAATCGCTTCCTCGCATGACCCGCGAATCCCTGCTGGCCGGCGTCGCCGTGGCCATCCTCCGCCTGCTCTTCTGCACCATCCGCCTCAAGGTCGACGACTACTCGGCCATCAAGAACGACACCTCGGGCAAGTCGATCATCCTGTGCTTCTGGCACAATCGCATCCTCGGCATTACCGTTTCCTTCCTGCGCCTGTATCCCGCCATGCAGCGCAAGGGCGTGACCGTTCTCACCAGCCCGAGCAAGGATGGCGAAATCCTCGCCCAGATCATGGCAGGATTTCGCATGGGGGCGATTCGCGGGTCCAGCTCCCGCCGGGGTTCCCAGGCCATGCGCGAGCTCGTTCGCGCGGTGGACAAGGGGACAGACATTGCCGTGACGCCTGATGGCCCGCGCGGTCCATGCTACAAGCTCGGTCCCGGCGTCGTCTTCCTCGCCCAGACCACCGGCACCCGCATCTTCCCGCTGCATGCAAAGTTTTCCCGCTGCATCCGGCTGAAAAGCTGGGACCGTTTTATCATCCCATTGCCCTTCTCGACCATCTCGGTCAAAGTGAGCGAACCGATTTCCGTACCCGCCGAACTGACCCCGGAGGAGTTTGAAAAGGTGCGGCTTGATTTGGAAACCACCTTAAAAAATGAAGCAGATTGACGGAGCCGCCGTAGCCCAGAAGGTCCACCAGGAAACCCGCCAGCGTATCGAGGCGCTCGCCGCGCGCGGCATCCAGCCCGGCCTCGCCGTGGTGCTCGTCGGTGACGACCCGGCCTCCCGCGCCTATGTGCGCTCCAAGGACAAGCGTGCAGCGGAGCTTGGCTTTTATTCCGTCAAAAAGGAACTGCCCGTCACCACGACCCAGGAGGAACTCCTTGCGGTGGTCCAGGAACTGAACAGCGACCCGGCGATCCACGGCATCCTCGTCCAATCGCCTCCGCCGAAGCAGATCGATGAAGCTGCCATCGTGCGCGCCATCGACCCCAACAAGGATGTCGACGGGTTTCATCCGGTAAATGTCGCCAAGCTCGCTCTCGAAGATCCGACAGGTTTTGTGCCTTGCACTCCGCTCGGTTGCATCCGCCTGCTGGAGGAAGCCGGAGTTTCCACCGCAGGGGCCAACGCCGTCGTCGTCGGCCGCAGCATGATCGTCGGCAAGCCCATGGCGCTGCTCCTCATGCGCCGAGGCAAAGGCGGCGATGCCACCGTCACCGTCGCGCACTCGCGCTCAAAGAATCTCGCCGCCATCACGCGCTCGGCGGAAATCGTGATCGCCGCCGTCGGTCGTCCACATTTCCTCGGCGCCGACCATATCGGCGAAGGCGCCGTGGTCATCGATGTCGGCATCAACCGTATTGACGATCCCACCTCGCCCAAGGGCACCCGCCTTGTCGGCGATGTGGATTACGATGCGGTGGCCGCCCGTTGCGCCGCCATCACCCCCGTGCCCGGCGGCGTGGGTCCGATGACGATCGCCATGCTCATGGCGAATACGGTACAGGCCTGCGAACAGCTTACGAAGTAACCTGCCATGGAGCGACTAACCAGCAAGCGACTCATCCCGCTTGGCTTCATGTCGCTCTTCATCTTCTCTTCGGCGATGTTGGTCGGCTTGCTGGTGCAGCCGATCAACTCGGGACTGGCACGCCTCGCCATCTGTGCCTTCGGCCTGCTTTCGACAGTCTCCGCCACGGTCCTTTTCTGGCGGCATCGCTGGTTTCAATGCGTGATCGGTTGCGCATTCATCATTATCGCAGCCATCGCCCTCTGGCCATCAGTCTCACCCGGCAACCTCCGCACTCGTTACGTTGCCAAGTTAAGAACATTCGAGGGTACGCCCTACGTCTGGGGCGGAGAGGGTCGGCTGGGTATCGACTGCTCAGGTCTACCTCGAACAGCCTGGCGAAAAACGCTTTTCGACGAGGGACTCCGCACGATGAATCCTTCTTTGATACGGCAATCCTTTCTATCGTGGTGGAACGACGTGGCGGCGCGGGATCTGCCTGCCTCGGCAGACTACCGACGTTTGGAGTTGAATGGCAGGCTCTCCCAGCTTCCTTATGAACGCCTGCAACCGGGCGATCTCGCCGTGACAAGCTCCGGCGTTCATTGCCTGGTTTATCTCGGCAATGGGGATTGGATCGAAGCCGATCCGGCAATGGGCAAGGTCATCATCCTGAACAAAAGTCAGCCGGACTCCTGGCTCTCCGCCCGGTGCGTGATCGCACGCAGGGCGGATTTTTAGCTACTTCCCGTTTCGTTCCGCGACGAAGCGCTCGAAGGCCTGGAGCGTTTCATTGCTCACGTGATGCTCGATGCCCTCGGCATCAGCTCGCGCCGTCGCAGAGGAAACACCCAGCGCTTCAAGGAAGGCAACGACGGTTTGATGGCGGGCCTTGGCCTTGATGGCGAGGCGCTTTCCGGCGTCGGTTAGAAAAATCGAGCGATAGGGTTGAGTCGTTACCAGACCATCGCGCTGCAGCCTCTGCACGGTACGAATGACTGTGACATGGGTCACGCCGAAGTTGCGCGCCAGATCGGTCGCCCGCGCCTCGCCTCGCTCGGCCAGGAGGTCGGCGATGGCCTCGACATAGTCCTGCGCCCGCTCCTGGGCATGCTGCTGGCGGGTACGGTGTTGATGGAGGGCGCGCTCATCGCTGGAAGGGGCCAGCACGGTCGAGGGCTTCATTTTTGGCACAGGCATCCCTCCTCTTTTGCCACAAGATGGCAGCGTTGACAAATCCGATGCAGCCCGTTTCAGCGGGGCTGCTTTGCGGCGGGCTGCGTCCACTCGGCCTGACGAACCGCCTCGAGGGATGCACGAAAGCCCGGGTCCCGCATGAGACTCTGGTAGATCAGCTTGCCCAGCTTGCGGCCAGCCTCAAGGTCGGTCAGATAATGCTCCCCGGCCAGGATGCGATCGGTGGCGACTTTTTGCGCACACAGGGAAATCTCACGCTTCTTCGAGGGATCAAGCTCCGTCAGGAGCATGGCATAGAGACGGCTCCGCGTACTATGGCCGCTGGGATAGGAATATCCCGCCTCGGCCGGGACATAGATGGACACCTGGCCCGGGTGCGCCTGAAAGGGCCGGACGCGCTGGTAGTGGTTTTTGAGACCGGTGATGATCAGGTTGGCATCGCTGGCGACGCGGCTGAAAAAGGCGGCCGTTTTGGGAAACTTCTCAGCCGTAAAATCGTTCCCCAGAGCCTCGGCAAAGGTAAACACGGTAAGCCGAAACGTCACCTGGGCGTGAGCCAGCTGCTTCTGGGACATGCTCTCCTGCCGGGCGCGGGCGTCCTGCAGATCGAGCCGGTCGCGAAACGACCCCGTTCGAGGCGGAGCGGGCAGCTTCTCGATAAAATACTCCAGGGAAGGAAGGTTCCATTGCGGCCGGGGAGCGGGCGTCGCAGATGGGGCTGCAGGAGCGGCGTGGGCAACCGCTTCCGCACAAAGAAGTAAAACGAGGTACAGCGGGAGGAGAAAAAATAAACGACCTGCCATAGGTGCTTCCGCTCTGCTATCAGCCCGCCGTTACATTGGTCAAGCCGACACCGGCTGGATTCCCGCCTTGCCAATCTTCCGACGAAGGACGAGACTTAGGCCATGCCCCCGGGATTCGTCACAGCCAGACGAGTCGTACTGTTTACCGTCGCCGCCATCATTCTGTATATTTTCTGGATCGGCCCCGATCGTTTTGCCTGGGAAAGCTTTGGCACATGGATCTTCTCGCCGCTGATTTACCTAAGGATGGTTCCCGATCCGCTTAAGCACTGGCTGGCTAACGCCATGTTGCACGCTCCGATCATCGGGCATGCCTTCTGCGTGATCCCGATTGCCATGCTGGTGGCGGCCTTCGTCCTCGGGATTCATGCGTTCATGCGCGATTCACTGCGCAGCGCCTATGTTTCCTTCAGCCTGACGGCGCTGGTTTTCTCCGTCTACCACATCATCCAGCCAATGGGTGTCACGGTGGTCTACTACTAGAGCATCGCCTGAAAGGATCCGGCAAGAACCGGAGAGCCTCCCTGCCCCGATGCTCAGAGAGGGTAGATCGGCAGCACCTAGTCGTCGCCATCGAGGCGGCCCGGCAGAACGACCTCAAACATCATTTCGCCGCCCTTGCCCAATCCCGGACGGGGTTCCAGGCTGAGAGATTGATAAACCTCCTCGAGCGCCTTCGGATCATTTTTCAACTCCGGGTACATGGTTTTCAGGCGTTCCTTCACCCAGCGTTTGGCCATCATTCGCTCGATGGGGGCAATGGGGGGAGGCGCGCTGAACTTGCTCCGAAAAAACTCGATGATCGCGCTCGACATCCCCGCATACCGTACGCGTGCCGGGATAAACCGCAAAGCGAGAATTCCGCGCCATCATCCCTCTGTTTTGGCCTTTTCAGAGACGATGTCCCCCTCTAGGAATGGACCGTGGTTCCGTCCCTGTTTCAAAAGAAGACCCTCTGGGCAGCCATTACCGCGTTCTCCTGCGTGGTCATTTTTGCCGTCGTCGCCTTTGCCGGGTGGCTGATCGTGAGCGCGATTTCCTACCTCCAGCCGGTGCTCATTCCGATCGCCATCTCAGCGATCCTGGCCTTCCTGCTTGATCCCGTTGTCCGTCTGCTTGAGAAATGGCGCTTCTCGCGGACCTGGGCGGTATTGACCGTCTTCTTCACCGTCGTCCTTTTTGGCGCCACCGTCATTCTCGGTCTCGTTCCGACGGTGTCGCACCAGGCGGGCGTACTGGCCAGAAACATGCCAGCGTACACGGCCAAGGCCCAGGCGTTATTCACCCAAACCCTGGAGCAGGTGAGACACCTGAGCCAAAAACCCTGGCTCCAGAAGCAGACCGATCCCGAGACGCCAGTCGATCCGATCGCCAACTACATCTCCTCGACCGTCGACAATGGCATCGGCTGGCTGCAAAAGGAGGTGCCCAACATGGCCGTGGCGACCGGTGGATTCCTCCATCGCAGCGTAGGGGGATTCCTTGGTGTGTTTGGTTTCCTTCTGAGCCTGGTGCTGGTGCCGATCTTCCTGTTCTTCTTTCTCAAGGAAGGCCGGGCCATCTCGCGCAACTGGAGCAAATACCTGCCGATGCGGGCTTCCCCGCTGAAAAGTGAGATCGTTTCCCTCTTCACGGAGATCAACCGCTATCTCATCAACTTCTTCCGGGGCCAGTTGCTCGTCAGCCTCGTGGATGGAGCGCTCATCGCGGTCTGCCTCCTTTTTGTGCGCCTGGAGTTTGCCCTCATCATCGGCCTGTTTGTCGGCATCCTCGGCCTCATTCCATATCTCGGCGTCCTCATCTGCTGGATTCCCGCCGTGATCATCGCCGCGGCCCAGTTTGGTGATTGGTTTCACCCGCTCCTCGTCACGATCATCTTCGTCTGCGTGAACCAGATCGACGGCCTTTTCATCGCGCCCAAAATCGTCGGTGAATCCGTCGGCCTCCATCCCCTCACGGTCATTATTTCCGTGCTGGCCTGGAGCTTGATCCTGGGCGGACTGCTGGGAGCACTGCTCGCGGTGCCTCTGACCGCCTCGATCAAGGTGCTGCTGAAGCGTTACTTCTGGGACCGCCCGGCCGCGGTCGATCCCAAGCTGTTGGAACCCGACCCTGTGGAAACGCCCCCCCCGGCTAACCCTGCTTGACCCGGTAGTCGATGTGGCGGGATTGCAGCCAGCGGACGCCGAGCATGTCGGTGGTCGCCTTGATGGCGCGATTGCCCAGGCCATACTTGCTGACTCCGTACTGACGGGCGCGGTGATTCACGGGAATCTCGACGATCCGGTAGCCCGCGTTTTTCACGAGGGCGGGAATGAACCGATGCACGCCCTTGAACGGTACGAGCGCGGCCGCACACTCGCGGCGCATCGCCTTGAGCGTGCAGCCCGTGTCGCGCACGCCGTCGCCGACGAACCGGCTCCGGACGAAGTTTGCCACGCGGCTGGTGATTTTTTTCACCACGGTATCGCGGCGTTTTGCCCGGTAGCCGCACACGAGATCTGCTCCCCGGGAGATTTCCTCCAGGAGCCGGGGAATGTCCTTCGGGTCGTTTTGCAGGTCGCCATCGAGCAGGACGATCACGCTCCCCCGCACCGCGGAGATCCCGGCGATCATCGCCGCGCTCTGGCCCGCGTTTTTCTCAAACTCCAGCACCCGCACCTCGGGCGTGCGGTCGATGCGCGCCACCGTCGCATCCGAGGACCCGTCGTCGACCAGGATCAGTTCGTAATTGCGCCCGGCCAGGGCTTCGCCGATCTCCCGCTGGAGGATGGCGACATTGTCCTCCTCGTTGTACAAGGGGATGACCACGGAAAAGTCAGGGATGTTCACAAAGGCAGCGTCTGGTAATTCTTACAAAGATAGATGTAGAGAGGATTGCGGTGCGCACCGCGCAGGGGAAACTCCTCGAGGAGGGTCACGGACTCAAAGGCGGCCTTGATCGTCTGCGGCACCTCGTCGGCTTTCTCCTCGGTAATGTACAACGCGCTGCGGCCCACGAAGGGATTCTCGCCCTTCTGCTCGGTGTAGTACTCGTCGACGACGCGGGTGCTCTCGACAAAATCGGCGTAGGTCGGCCAGAGCGAGTACTGGCTTGAGATGTCCTGGGACTCCCCGACATAGACGACGGGATGCCCGGCGGGAGGCATGAGGCTGTCCTTGAGATAATAGCCCAGAGCGGAGGCCAGCGATGGGTTCTCAGCGACGAGGAACAGCCCTTCGTTATCCTGCCTTAACTCCCTCAGGAAGACATCGCGCGCATGCGCGGCGGCGCTGTCCCAGGCCCGGCCGTCATCCATCGACGCGGCCGCCGCATGCAGCGAAAACCCGAGCGCCAACACCACAGCGGTACCGCCAGCCCATCGCCCGCCGGGGATGAGATCAACGAAATCGCGCGCGCGAACCAGCAGGATCGGCACGGCCAGCAGGAAGAAAAACGCCGCATCCCCGCCGTGGTAAAGCATGTAGAGACTCAGCAGCACGAACGGCATGGCCGCGAGAAAGAGAAAGCGCGCGCGAACATGGGCGCGCGCACCGCTTGCGAGCATCGCCCAGGTCCCAAGCAGCGTCACCGCGACAAGGGGCGAGATGAAGTAGAGCAAGGACACCAGCGAGGCGAGGAATCCCCCGCTATCGAAATGCCAGAGGCTGCGCAAGGTGCCGGGCATCATGGGAATCCACTCCTGCCCGGCATTCCAGACCAGGGCCGGAAAGAGAAACGCCACAGGCAGCGCCACCAGGATCACCAGCCCGCCGATATCCCGCGCACGGCGATGCTTCGCGCTGGAAAGGACAAAGACGATCACCAGCGGAACGACGCAGATCGCAGCGTAGGAAAACACGCAGGCGGCGCCCAGCGCGACGGCGGCCAGAAACCACCAGACGAGAGAGTCCTTTTCGGCCTCAAAGGCAAGCCAGGCCAGCCACAGGCACAGGATCAGAAGGGCGAGCGCAGGCAGTTGGGGACCAACACGCAAGGCTTGCACATTGAAGCCCGGAAGGAGGTTGAGCACCAACGTGGCCAGGGAGGCGATAGACTCGTTGGCCAGCCTCCGGACGAAAAGAAAGCAGAACACCGAGGCAACCAGAGCCCAAGCCGGAGCGAGCGCCCTCCAGAAGAAATCCCCTCCCCCCAGAGCGTTCACCAGCCCGACCAGGAAAGCCGTTCCCACCGGGCCATCGAAATAGGCAGGCGCCGGGTGCTGGGAACAGAGGTAGTAATACGCCTCGTCGGGCGAAGGCTTTTGCAGCCAGACTATCGCCAGCCTCACGAGAGTCAGCGCGACTACGACGAGAAGAACGATCCGGGCGGGCTTCATGCGGCAAGCAGGGAGGGATGTTGCGCCGAGAAGCGAGGGGCGACCCGGCCGGCCCAGCGACGCCAGAGCACCTCAAGCAGCGCCACGACGAGGAAACCGATCCCGGCCCCGATCAGGCACGAGGTAAGCACGTCGAGGGGCCAGTGGGCTCCGACATATATCCGGCTGTAGGAAACCAGGGCCGCAGGGAGGAAGGCAACCCAACCCCACCGGCGGTAAAAACAGAAAACAACCGCCGCCACGGCAAAGTTGTTCGACGCATGGCCGGATGGAAACGAGTTCCCGGCCGCTCCCCGGATTTTCGCCACGGAGATTTCCTCCTGAAGAGGCTTCGTGATGGACAGGAACCGGGGCTTAGCCCGGGCCAGGTCGAGCGTACGCACACCGGCGACCATGTCGTGCGGGCGGGGACGCCCCACGGCGCCCTTGATCGTATCCACCACCAAGGCGTCGGTGATTCCGACCGCCAGGCCAATGGCAAGGAGCATCGCCCAAGCCCTCCATCCCCCGAGAACGACCGCCAGGACGGCCCCGATGACGAGGAATGGCAGCCAGAAATCAAAACTGGAAACCACGGCCATCAGCCGGTCGAGGGCAGGATGAGCCCAACTGCGGTTGATGAGAAAAAGAAGCTGTTGATCCATCCTGAAAGGCAAGTAGCGTGACGTATGATTTTCCGTTCGGGCCATTTACGCAAGCTAGTTGCTACAGGTTTGGGGATTCTTTGCCTGGCCGCGACCGCCAGCGCGGCTGATCCGACGGCGCAGGAAATCCTCGAAGCCGCCCGGGTGAATCCCCTCGGCAACCAGATTGCCCTCGACGCCCAACTGCGCCGGGGGTCCCAGGCCACACCCTTTACCATCGTAGTGGATGGCGCGGTACGCTTTCAGTTCAAGGCCCCCGATCAGGAACTCGTCCTGGAGCTGGGCGATGATGCTCCGAAGCTCACCGAGCGCATCGGAGGCAAGACCGCTCCGGTCAAACCAGCCCGATTCGATGAGAAGATTCGCGGCTCCGGGGTGACCTACGAGGATCTCTCCCTCCAGTTCCTCTATTGGAAAAATCCCAAATTGATCGGCGAGGACCGCATTAACGGTCGTCCGGCCTGGAAGATCGAGGCACAGGCCCCGCGCGGAGCCTCGCAGTACGGCGTCGCCCGGCTGTGGATCGACAAGGACTCCGGCGCGCTCGTCCGGGTGGAAGGCTACGACATGTCGGGCAAGATGATCCGCCGCTTTGAGGTCGTCTCCGCCCAGAAGCTCGACGGCCAGTGGATGCTCAAGCAGATGCGCTTCGAGGCCCTCGATCCGGATACCAGGAAAGTCACCGACCGCACCTATCTCGAGGTGCTCGGCAAGGCCGCCAACTCGTAGGGCTTTTCACCGAAATCTCTAAGCAAAGAACCGCTGGGGGGCCTTCACCGGCTGGTGCGTGGTCAGCCGGCCGACGAACCGCTCCCAGCTCGCCTGCCCCGCCAGGATCTCGATCTCGACGCGCAGGTAATACATCGGCACCTCGGGGTCGATGATGCGCGGGATGCGCACGGCGTCCTTCTCCGTCGTCAGGATGGCCTGGATGTCGCGGCGTGCGCACCGGCGGATGAACGCCTCGATTTCCTTTTTCGTGTACCGGTGATGGTCGGTGAAGGACTTTGCGATCTCGATCCTGGCCCCGAGCTTGCGCAAGGCATCCTCAAAGCTCGCCGGCATGGCGATGCCGCAGATCGAGCCGACCGTCATTCCCTTGAGAAACTCCAGGGGCTCGTTTTCACCGGTGAAAACATTGGTCACATGCGTCGGCCGGTGGGAGCACTCGATGATGTCCGCAGTGCGGTTGTGGGTGCGGATGCGGTCGATGAGATCAGCGTTGTCGGCCCCGGTGCATTTCGTGATGAAAATATGCGTGGCGCGCCGCAGATTCTCCGGCGGTTCCCGCAAGGTGCCGCGCGGGAGCAGGTATTCGTTGCCAAAAGGAGCCTGCCGGTCAACGAGGGCCACCTCGATGCCGCGCTTCATGCGCACGTACTGGTATCCGTCATCGAGCAGCAGCGTATCCGCACCGAAATGCTCCACGGCGTATTGACCGCTCTTCACCCGGTCCCGGTCCACCAGCACCACGACGCCGCGCAGGTTGTTTGCGAGCATGAAGGGCTCGTCGCCCGCCGTGCGGGAATCCAGCAGGAGGGTCTGCCCGTCGGAAACCACACGAGGCACGAAGACCGCCTTCTTCTTGGCGAGCTTGTCCCAAAGGCGCAAAAGCAAGGGACGCGGCACGCTCTTGTAGCCGCGGCTCAGGATGGCGACCTGTCGCCCGCCTGCCTGCAAGGCCCGGGCCAGCATCTCGACCACCGGCGTCTTGCCCGTGCCTCCCACGCTCAGGTTGCCCACGCTGATCACGAGGCAGCCGACCGTGCGGGGACGCATAACCCTCCCCCGGTACAACGAGAGGCGCGCCTGGACGATGCCGAGATAAATCCGCGAGAGCCCGTAAAGGAACCACCGCAGGATATCCGCACGCCGCCCGTAGCGACGCTCGAGGATGACGTCGATGGCAAAGGTTTCAAGACCTTCCAGCCAGCGCCGCATATCAGGAACGCACCTTGACCCGCACGCCCTTGTTATCCGCCTGAGTGATGAAAACCTGCGTATTCTGCAATCCGCTCGCCTCCTGCATCGCCCGGGCCACCTTCTCGGGATCGGCCAGAGTCACGCAGGCGATCGTCGAGCCGGAGCCGCTCAGCCATCCGCCGAGCGCACCGGCTTTTTCTCCGGCTGCGATGACCTCGTTTAGGCAGGGAATCAGCGGCAGCCGATAGGGCTGGTGGAGATGGTCGGCAAACGTCCCGCGGAGGAGGTCATATTCTCCGCTGGCAAACGCCGCGGAGATCGCCGCCGCGTTGGAGGCGGACACCACAGCATCCGCGAACGGAATGGCCGCAGGCAGCGCCTTGCGCGCGGCCGGGGTCTCAACCTCAAAATCCGGGATGAGAAGGACGAATCGCAGCTTCTTGGAAACCTTGTACCGTTGGAAAGAGGCATCCTTGCGAGCGACCGTGAAGCCGCCGAAAGCAGCCGGTGCGGCGTTATCCGGGTGGCCCTCCAGCTCGCAACACAGTTTGTACAGTTCCACATCGCCCAGAGGGGCATCCGCGAGTTCATTGAGGCCGTGGAGCAAACCCAGGCGCACCGTGACACTGCTGCCCATGCCGCGTGAGCGAGGCACCTGCCCCTCCACCGACCAGTCAAAGTCAAATGGCGCGATATCCGCCTTGGTGAAAAACGCCTCGGCCGCCTGATCGGCCATCACGTCCGGACGCCCGGGCGCGGCGCGCACGATCACCTCATTGTAAATCCGGAGGGCGATTCCCAGGCAGTCAAATCCGGGGCCGAGATTGGCCGTCGTTGCGGGTACTTTCGTGCGGACTTCTTTCATGAGTGAGCGGCTCACCATAAAAGGACCACCCCCTCGAAGGAAAGGGAGAAGCTCGCCGGGTCACAAGGAAATCGTACTTCCGGAAAAATCCGCATTTGACGTTTCGCCAAGTTCCCCGGATACTCCCCCACTCGCTGACCACGGTGAGGTGGCTGAGTGGTCGAAAGCAGAGCTTTGCTAAAGCTCCGAGCTCCAAAAGGGCTCCGGGGGTTCGAATCCCCCCCTCACCGCCAGTTTTTCCCAGTCTTCACCGGCCATCTAGACGGGCTCTCCGCCCCGGATGGAAAGGGATCACTCACTCGACGAAACAAACGTGATGCGGAGTCATGTCCTTGTGACAGAGGAGCCCTTTCCACCAGGCTCTCTCAGATCATGCCCCGGAGGCGTTGGCGTTGACTTCCCCTTCCGCGATCTCGGTCAGCTTGAAGTCTGCCGCAGCTTCCTCATCCAGCGTTTTTTGCAGGACCTGGGCGATATCGGAGAGGCCGAGCCGGCTGGCGAGCGCCCGGGCCGTGCCATAGCCAGCCATTTCGTAGTGCTCGACCCGCTGGGCGGCTCCGATCAAGCCAGCGTCCCGCACGTCGGGATTTCCCCCGGCTTTCACGTATTCGGAGGACTCTTTGACGAGACCTTCCATCGCCTTGCAGGTCTCTCCGGTCGGCTTCTCTCCGAGCCCGGAGAATATCTCTTCCAGACGGCGCGCCTGCTCCTCGGTCTCCCGCAGGTGCGACTCAAACGCGCTCTTGAGTCGCGGATCGCAGGCGGCCTCGGCCATTTTGGGAAGCGCCTGAATCAGTTGGGACTCCGCGCTGTAGAGGTCGCGCAGTTCGTTGATAAACAGTTCGTTCAGGTTGTTAAAGGTGGGTGCGAATAATGCCATAACAAGAAGTGTTCGGCGTGAAGCTCGTCTCCGCTCATCAGAAAATACCCTGAGCCAATCATGGGTTCAACCCGACCAGCGATAAGGCATCCGAGACTTGCCTATCGAGAACGAGTCGCCCATCCTCAACGCCAATGGCATCCGATGAACTGATCCAACGCGGCCAAAAATCCGGAGGCCATTCCTGCCGCGTCGAACTCTTCAGCGCCATTTTTTCGAAAACCCGCACTCAGTTCGATGCCTGAGAAGCCACCGCAATCCGACTGGGACGATCAGCTCTCCGGAATCTTTCGCGCCTGTGCGGTCGCCTTGATCGGCGGGCTTCTCATCGGGGTGATCGGAGCAGCCTTTCGAGCGGGCCTGAGCTGGCTCGGCGCCCGGCATCTGGAGTTTGTGGAATGGGCTCATTCCTGGCCCAGCCTCGGATGGGTCTTTCCCATCGTGCTTGGTGCAGCAGGTGCCGCCATCGCCCGGCTGATGGTTCGCCCTCACCCGCTTGCCGCCGGTTCCGGAGTTCAGCATGTGGAAGCCATCATGCGCGACGAGGCCCAGCCCGGCTCGCTCTGGATTGTGCCGATCAAGTTTTTCGGAGGCCTGCTTGCGATCGGCTCGGGACTGGCTCTCGGGCGCGAAGGCCCGACGATTCAGATGGGAGCCACGATCGGCACCGAACTCGCCCGCCGTCTTCGTTGCGTCCGGGATGTCATGCGTGACGTTCAGGCCGCATTGGGAGGAGCTGGCCTTGCCGTCGCCTTCAATGCCCCGGTCGGCGGTGCGCTCTTCGTCTTTGAGGAGGTCGCCCGCTCCTTCCGTCTCCGGCTTGTCCTCGTTACCTTGATCGGTTCCGGCACCGCGATTGCCGTCATGCGAATGATCCTGGGAGCTTCATCCGATTTTCATGTGCGGCCGCTGGACGCTGGTTCGCCCTGGACCCTTGGAGCTTACCTCGTCCTGGGTTGCCTGCTTGGTCTTCTCGGAGTGCTGTATAATAAAATCATCATCTTCGGCCTCGATACCTTCGCCCGCCTGAAGCAGTGGCCGGTGGAAATCCGCGCCGGGGCGGTGGGCGCGATCGTTGGCTTGATCGCGTGGTTCTTTCCGCGCTTCGTCGGCGGCGGAGACGGCATTTCGCAGGAGATTCTCGATGGCGGCATGACTCTCGGTCCGCTCGTGCTAATCCTCCTCGTCCGGTGGGTTATCGGTCCATTGAGCTACTCGGCGGGCACCCCGGGAGGATTATTCTCGCCGCTCCTCCTCGTCGGCGCCTGCCTGGGGGCCATCTTTGCCGGAACCCTCAATACCGTAATCCCTGCTCCGCACGCTCTGTCGGCAATCGCATTTGCCATCGTAGGAATGACCGCATTTTTTACCGGAGTGGTACGCGCTCCGATCACGGGCATCGTTCTCATCGCGGAAATGACAGCCACCACGGCGCTGATGGTGCCCATGCTCGTTGCCTGTTTCGGGGCGATGCTGACCGCATCGCTGGTGCGCGGCGACCCCATCTACGACACGTTGCGCCACCGCATGCTGCAATCCTTCAACCGGATATAGGTCTGCGTGCGATTGCTTCGGTGATCGGAAAGAGGCTAGTCGAGCTCCTGCAGCGTCCGGGCGAGAGCGGAAATCTGCTCCGGTGAATGCGCCGCCGAGACCACCACGCGCAAGCGCGCCGATCCCCGGGAAACGGTCGGGTAGCGGATCGCGGGAACCAGGTAGCCTTGCTCCAGCAGAGCGGCGGCGGCATTGACCGCTTCGCGTTCGTCTCCGATGACGATGGGAAAGATCGCCGTGGGGCTTTCACAGCCGGACTCCTCGGCAAATTGGCGTATGTTCGCCCGCAATCCCGTCACCCGCTCCTGCCCCTCCGCAGTTTCCAGCAATTCCACAGCCGCCCGGGCTGCCGCGGCGACATAGGGCGGCGGCGCGGTGGAATAAATAAAGCTACGGGAGCGATTGATCAGATAGTCGCGCAGAAGCGCGCTGCCGCAGACGTAGGCTCCGGCGGAACCGAGGGCCTTGCCCAGGGTGCCCATCTGGATCTCGATGCGATCGGCCAGGCCCAGCAAGTCCGCCAGCCCCTGTCCCCTCGCCCCCAGCACACCCACGCCATGGGCCTCGTCCACCATGAGCCAGGCGCCGTAGTGTTCCTTCAAGCCCACGATATCGGCCAGCGGGGCCAGGTCGCCATCCATGCTGTAAACCGACTCGGCCATCACAAGCACCCGTGCGCCGGGATGCTCGCGACGAGCCCACTCCAGATGACTCTTGAGCTTTTCGATGTGGTTATGAGGAAAGACGCGCAGGACGGCTCCGCTCAGCCGCGCTCCGTCGACCAGGGAGGCATGGCAAAGTTTATCGAGGATGATGACGTCGTCCGATCCGACCACGGCCGGGATCGTTCCCAGCGCGGCGGCATAGCCGGTCGAGAAGCTCAACGCGGCGGCGGCATTCTTGAAGCGAGCCAGGGCTTTCTCCAGATCCTCATGTGGGCGGGCCGTGCCGCAGATCAGCCGGGATGCTCCCGAGCCGGTGCCGAACGTCTCCAGCGCCTCGCGAGCAGCCCGCGCCAGGGCAGGATGATTGGCGAGGCCGAGATAGTCATTGGAGGAAAAGTTCAGCAAGGCGCGCCCCGCCACCCTCACCTCCGCACCCTGGGCGGACTCCAGCACGCGCAATGACCGCCGCAGCCCGGCCTGATCGATCTCCTCCAGCTGCCGGAGGAGGAATGTGTCAAACTCGTTCACGCCCCCTTCATCAGGCTGAGCATGTCCTTCACCGCCTGGCTGAGGCCGGTGAAGACCGCCCGCGAGATGATCGAATGGCCGATATTCAACTCGTGAAGATGCGGGATGCGCAGCACTTCAAAGATATTCTCATAGTTGATGCCATGCCCGGCGTTGACCCGCAGCCCGGCGGCATGCGCGCGCTCCGCGCCATGGATGAGCCGCACGATCTCCATATCGCGCTCGGCCCCCTGGGCGTTGGAAAACGCCCCGGTATGCAGCTCGATGAACTGCGCTCCCAACTGCGCTGCGGCATCGATTTGCTCTTCGTCGGGATCAATGAAAAGGCTCACCACGATGCCTGCCTCCTGCAGGCGCTGAATGGTCGGGCGGAGAGCATTCTTCTGCCCCGCGCAATCCAGCCCGCCCTCGGTCGTCACCTCGCGGCGGTTCTCCGGCACGAGACAGACGTCGTCGGGCTTCACTTTCAGCGCGATCTCGAGGATCTCGGGCGTGTTGCCCATCTCCAGGTTGAGCTTCGTGGAAATCCGGCGGCGAAGTTCATAAATATCGCTGTCCTGGATATGGCGGCGGTCCATCCGAAGGTGCGCGGTGATGCCCTGCGCTCCGGCGGCCTCGGCGATTTCCGCCGCGTCGACGGGACTCGGCTCGGCCAGCGGAGAGGCATGCGTATCGCGATAACGGGCCTGCCGCAGCGTGGCGACATGGTCGATGTTTACTCCAAGCTTTATCATGGGGAATCAGATATTCTCCGCCCGAGCCCGCTTCGCGGCAAGCACGGCTTCGAAAAAGGCGCGGGAGCCATCCGCCAGGGCCCGGACCTTCGTGCCGGGGGCGTCGTTCCACTCGACGGGCCGCTCAAGCAGGCGATACCCCAGAGCTCCGGCCCAGGCCAGCGCCTCGACGTCAAAGCCGAAGCCGTCGACCGTAAGGCGGGAAAAAACGTCCTTTGCAGCGTTGGCCCGGAAGGCTTTGAATCCGCACTGCGTATCGCGAAACTGAGTCACCCCGCAGAAGCGCAGCGCCAGATTGAACGCCCGGCCCGAGGCCACCCGGAAAAAGGGCTGGCTTTGCCCGATGACGCTTTGCGGGTGCCTCCGGCTGCCGAAAATCACGTCGGCCTGGTCGAAAAACGGCAGAAACTCGTCCACGAACCGCAAGGGCACGCTCAAGTCGGCATCCATGAAGAAAACAATGTCCCCGGTGGCGGCCAGCATTCCGGTTTTCACGGCAAACCCCTTGCCTCGCTGGGCGGCCTGAATGATCGCGCGAAAGGCGGGGTTCTCCGCCTCGGCCCGGCGCGCAAGGTCCGGGGTGGCGTCCTGGCCGGGCTCGACGACGATCACGACCTCGACGGGATACGCGGCCTCCACGACAAAGGTGCTCAAGGCGGCCAGGGTCCGGGGCAGGCGCGCCACTTCATTCCGGCACGGAACGACAATCGAGACTCGCGGAGCTTGAAGAGTCATCGTTACGACACTATTCCAATCGCGTGAACGAACGGAAAATTCCCTGGGTTGAGATTGGCATATTGGTGCTGGCCGCTCTTCTACGGTTCGTTTTGCTCGACATCAAGCCGCCTCATTTCGATGAGGGAGTTAATGGCTGGTTCGCCGACCAGATGGCGAAGAACGGGTTTTATCACTACGACCCTACGAATTACCACGGTCCGTTGCACTTTTACGCGGTATTCGCAGCGCAGACGCTCTTTGGCCGGGAGATCTGGGCCATCCGCCTGCCGATCATCCTGGTGAGCATCGCCTGCGTCTGGATGACGCTGCGATTCTCGCGCTTCCTGGGCGCTCCTGCGGCTCGGTGGGCCGCGCTGGCCATGGCGCTCTCTCCCGCTTACGTTTTCTACGGTCGCTATACCATTCACGAGTCCTGGCTGGTGCTCTTTCTCCTGATGACGTGCTGGGGCATCCTCGGTCTCTGGCGGGACGGCACGAGGCAATATCTCTTTGCCGTCGTCGCGGGCGTCTGCGGGATGATTCTGACCAAGGAAACGTATGTCATGCATGCGGCGGCCTTCGTCCTGGCCGGGCTGACCCTCTGGGGTTGGCAATACATCTCCCCGTCGCGCCCGGCCCAGGCCATCGCCCGCCAGGTCTGGACCCGGCGGGATCTCGCCGCCAGCGTCGGGCTGGCCGTGCTCGCAATCGTCTTTTTCTACTCGGGCAATTTCCTCGATTTTCCCGGCCTGAAAGGGCTGTACCAGACGTTTGCCGCCTGGACGCACACTGGAGTCGACGCGGCCGGACACGACAAGCCCATCTACGACATCACGATCCTGGGCCACAAGGTGATCAACGCCTACTGGCTCATGCTGTTCTGCCGCTATGAATGGCCAGCCCTGCTGGGTTTCGCCACGGCGATCGTCCTGGCGTTTCCCTCCGATGCCCGGCTGCGCTATGTCGCGATCTATGGAGCCGGGGCGCTCGTCGCCTACTCCCTCGTTCCTTACAAGACCCCGTGGTGCATCATCTCGATCCAGTGGCCGTTCCTACTCCTCTTCGGCGCCGCGGTCGCATGGCTGTCCCGGCGTCACCTGCTCGCCGCCGTCGCACTGGCCGCGATCGTCCTCGGAGCGAGCCTGTACCAGTCGCTGAGGCTGAATTTCTACCACTTCACGGATGAAAAGGAGCCGTACGTCTACGTGCAGACTTTTCCGGAAGTGAAGACGCTCGTGCGGCCGCTGCTCGACCTGGCCAAAGCCGACCCGCGCTACTACGGCGTCTCGGGGCAGATCCTCATCGACAGCTACTATCCCCTGCCCTGGATGCTGGGCGATTTCCCGCAAATCGGGTACTACAGCAAGACCAGCCCCCCGGAGTCTCACGACGTCGACGTGGTGGTGGTCGAGGCCAGCCGCGCCGACGCCATTCGCGGAAAACTGGAGGAACCCTACTACCGGCGCGACTTCCGGCTGAGGGGCTCCCAGGATCTTTGCACGGTGTTCTTCCGGCAGTCGGTCTTCTCCCAGTGGTTCGGCGACCAGCCTCTGGAGGTCAAGGAGGTTTCCGCCCCGTGAGAACCCTGTCGGCAGCCCTCTCGGCCATCGTCGCCGCAGCTCTCGTCGCCCTGGCGGGCGGCTGGCTGGCCGGAGGCCTTTTCCGCATCCCCGCTCTCATCGCCATCGCGGCGGGGCTCGGCACGGGAATACTCGCCTGGCTCCGCACTCCCGCCTCGGAACCTCGCCAGGCGGGGTTCTGGGACTGGGCAATGATCGCGGTATTTGCCCTCGTATCCGCGCGCGCCTTCGTCTGGCTGATTTACTCCGCCGGGGACAGCCTACTGATCCTTTCGCCGAACAATCTTGGCGACATCTCCCTTCACATCGGCCTCATCCGATACCTCGCCAGCGGGGTTCCGTTCTGGCCCGACAGCCTCATCCTCACGGGCGTACCATTGACTTATCCCATCGGCGCGGATCTGCTCAACGCCGTGGGCGAGGTGCTGGGCCTCGACACCTTCCGAGGGCTGGTCATTGCCGGACTGACCGGATCGGCCCTCACCGCGGGCGCGCTGTGGATGTGGGGCAGAGCCTTTGCCATCGCCGCGTTTCTTTTCAACGGCGGTCTCGCCGGATTCGTGTTCTTCCGGACGTTCGTAGTCGACGACTTCCAGACCGAGCTGGTGTGGAAGAATCTGTTTCTCTCCATGTTCGTCACCCAGCGCGGGCTGCTGATCGCGATCCCGGCCGGGCTGCTGCTTCTCTGCGCCTGGCGCGACCGGTACTTCCGGGAAAAGCCAAGCCTGCCGCAATGGGTCGAGTGGCTGCTGTATGCCGCCATGCCGCTTTTTAATATCCACGCCTTTCTGTTTCTGAGCCTGATCCTGCTCGGCCTGTTTCTGTGCCGGCCCGGTCAGCGGCTCCAGGTCTTCCGGCTCGTGGCGGCGGCAGTGATTCCTGCCTCGATCCTCGTCGCGTTGATCACCGGCTTTTTCTCCGCCACCTCGGCCATGCGCTGGCTCCCCGGCTGGATGATGGAAAAGGAAGGCTGGCGGGTGTATTGGTACGACTTTGGCATCAGCCTGCCGCTGGTCGCCGTTCTCTGCGTGCTGCTGGTGCGTCAAAAGGATGCCGAGGCGCGATTCTTTGCGTGGAGCTCCGCCGTGGTCTTCCTTCTCGGCTCGTTCGTCGTATTCGCCGTCTGGCCGTGGGATAACCTGAAGCTCGTCATCTGGTCGTGGCTGGCAGTCGTACCCTATCTCTGGACCCACCTGCTCGCTCGCGTGCATTGGCTGGGCCGATCGGCGCTCTGTTTCGTTCTCTTTTTCTCCGGCGCGATCTCGCTGGTCGGCGGCCTCGACACGCGGCACGGCTACTTTCTGGCGCGCAAATCCGAGCTGGCCGCCTGGAAGATGGCGACGATCGATCTGCCGCCATCCACTCGCTTCGCCATCTCACCGGACTACAACCACCCGCTAATCCTGCTCGGTCGCAAGGTGGTCTGCGGTTACGACGGGCATCTCTGGAGCCACGGGCTGCCCTACGAGGAAAAGTACGCCATGCTCAAGTCCGCACTCGCCGGGCAGACCTCATGGGCGGAAGTCAATCCACTGCTTCAGGCCAACTGGCTGGCTCGCCGCACATTCGACCCCATCGCGACGGAGTCCATGGCTGCGCCCGATCCCACCGCCATGGGCATGCTCTACGACCTGACGCCGTATCTCAAACCAGCCCCAGATAACCGATCAGTCCCGCCACGGCCACCACGATCAGTGGGTTCACCTTGGTAAAGACAAAGATGATCGTACACAGGCCGGTCAGGATATAGGCATGCAGTCCGTGGTCGGCGGCGCGACTCATGACATAGCCGCTGGCCAGCACGAGGCCGACCGTGAGCGGAGCGAAACCCTTCTCGATCGCGTGGCGGAGCGGGGAATTCTGCGCATTCTGCCAGAATCTCGTCACCATATAGACGAGCAAACCCGCCGGAAGCATCATCGCGATGGTGGCGACAATCGCCCCGAGGATGCCGCCCGCCTTGTAACCGACAAGCGTCACGATCAGGATGCTAGGCCCCGGCGCCGCCTGGGAAATGGCAAAGACATCCGCAAACTGGCCGTCGCTCATCCAGTGGTAGACCTGCACCGTCTTGCGATGCATCTCGGGCAGCACGGTATTGCCCCCGCCAATGGACAGGAGGGAGAGCGAGCTGAACAAGCCGATAATCTGAAGGAGAGTTTTGACGTTCATTTCTTGGCAGGCTTGGGCCAGGCCCAGAGCAGGGCAAGCGGGCCAATGATGGCCACCGTGCCGAGCAGAGGAAAGCGGATCAGGCCGTTGAGCAGGAATGCTCCGAGAAAGAGCGCCACGGCGACAACACTGCCGAGACATTTTTTACCCGTCTTTATGGCCATCGAAAGGGTCAACGCGACCGCAGCAGCCGTGGCACCATGCAGCACTCCCTGAA
>Ga0209935_1000720_pt1 | contig 70014 bp, 52 predicted proteins | sample ThiBio_1000_plan_2_FD_183958 | JGI IMG/M metagenome (GOLD analysis project Ga0209935, IMG submission 183958) | Wastewater bioreactor microbial communities from Cape Town, South Africa - Thiocy_cont_1000_plan (SPAdes) | ecosystem: Engineered > Bioreactor > Thiocyanate-remediating >... | reverse complement strand
GGATTAGCATTGCGAACAGCCTTTATGGCTAATGACCAAACTTAATCTTTTCTCTTTACCCTTTTCTTCTGCAATAAAGTTACTCCCTAATTAGATTTATAACAATCTCCTACAAACATAGGATGACAAAATAGGGAGACTACAGTGAGTCATTGCGAACGAAAGTGAAGCAATCCAGGATTATTGCTAACAAACAGACATTAAATAACAACAGATTCAAGCCTACCTGATAGTTTGTGTAGCAAGCCTAGTATACTACTAGCAACTTGAGTTATATTAATATAATCTCATAACTTGTAATATGAATGTGCAATTGGGAGAAAATATAAGCTGGTCTAATATAGGTTGCTGTACATTCATAAACTTTATTTATAAATAATTTGTGCAATGAAAATATTATTAGACATACCAGATAATAAAGCCTCCTCTTTAATGGACGTATTAAGAAGCATTTCATATGTGAAGGCAAAACCGCTCACCGATGCTAAAGCCTTATTGATGGAGGAAATCAAGGAAGCCGTTGATGAAATGAAACTAATCAGGGCAGGTAAAAAGAAAGCCCGTAATGCCGAAGATTTTTTGAATGAGTTATGATATAAAATCCATTGCTGTATTTGAGAAGTAGGCAAAAAGGCTCATCAAAAAATATGCTTCACTGAAAAAGGAACTTTTGGAACTAATTCAGTGACTAAAAGAGAACCCTGAACTTGGAACAGCTATTGGCAGAGACTGTTTCAAGATACGCATGGCAGTTGCCTCCCAAGGAAAAGGAAAATCAAGTGGAGCAAGGGTCATTACTAATTTTGTAGTTGCATACAGCACTATTTATCTGCTCTCCATTTACGATAAATCTGAACAAGAAACTCTTACTGATAAGGAACTAAGAGAACTTCTAAAATATATCCCCATATAATCCCATATAAAGTAACAATGTTCCAAATAAGGCAGCTATTCTAAGCATAAAAAGCCTTTGAGCGAACCTTCCTATAGACTAAATCACCGATTATAATCGTGTCGATGAAATAAAGATACAGACTAATTATATTACACTGTGAAAAGCTTACAAAAGGTTATTTCATATAGCTAGTTGTTTCTCCAGGGTGGGTACTTCATGTTGTATGTTGTGTACTGGATAGGAGGCAGCTTGGGTGAGTATACAAAGGTAAATGGTAGTTGATCTACTAAAAGCTTGTATGAATTGATAGTTATAGTTTAAATTAGCACCTATACGAAAATGAGGAATAATAAAAGTTTTTTAATAAAATTCCTCACTACCTATCGTAAATTTATAGCATCTTAATTGACCACTAGCTTGTATCCAATTATACACATAAAAGGTCTTAATATTTACCAAGGATCTAGACTTGTTCTTAGAAATTTGAATTTTAACATTCATCGAGGAGAATTTGTATTTCTAATTGGTAAAACAGGCAGTGGAAAATCTTCGCTGCTTAAAACTTTATATGGGGAAATACCATGTAGATTTGGTAAAGTACAGGTAGCTGAATTTAATTTAAATACGGTTGTATCAGCAGAGCTTCCTTTTTTAAGAAGAAAACTAGGTATTATATTCCAGGATTTTCAGTTGCTAATGGATAGAACCGTAGAAGAAAATTTGGCGTTTGTACTAAGGGCTACGGGCTGGAAGCGAAAAGTAGATATAAAAAATAGAATAGCAGAAGTGCTGATGAAGGTAGGTCTAGGCTGGGCTGGTAAAAAGATGCCTTATCAATTATCTGGTGGAGAGCAACAGCGAACAGCTATTGCACGTGCTTTGCTCAATGACCCTATTGTATTGCTTGCTGATGAACCTACAGGCAATTTAGATCCAGAGGTGGCAAATGAAATTTTAAATTTATTTATAGAGATCAATAAAGCTGGTACAGCCGTACTAATGGCTACCCATAACTATGATTTTTTAACCAAACATCCCACTAGTCGAGTACTTAAATGTGAGAAAGGAAATTTGCTAGACTCATTTGCTGAATCGGATTCTATTTGAAGTATAGAACACCTATAAACAAAATTATATTTCATGACTGACATTCGCATTATTTTTATGGGAACACCAGCATTTGCAGTTCCTAGCCTAGAGATCTTGTTAGCTCATGGGTACTCAGTAGTTGCAGTGGTAACTGCTCCAGATAAGCCACAAGGCAGGGGTCATCAAATTGTTCCATCTCCTATTAAGCTAGCTGCCCAGGCACATAACATACCTGTCTTACAACCTTCCAACCTAAAAGATCCTGGTTTTTTAGAAGTAATAGATAGCTACGGAGCTAATCTGTATGTAGTTGTGGCTTTCCGGATGTTACCTAAGGTAGTATGGAGCAAACCAGCTTTAGGAACCATTAACCTACATGCTTCTTGTTTACCTCAATATAGAGGCGCTGCCCCTATCAATTGGGCGATTATACAGGGTGAACAAACAACTGGGGTTACCACTTTTTTTATCGAGGAAACCATCGATACAGGACTTATTTTACTTCAAGAACAAGAGCCGATCTATGAACTAGATACAGCAGAAACTCTGGCAAGCCGTTTACAATATAAAGGGGCTAGCTTATTATTAAAATCTGTGCAGGCGATAGAATCTGGCAAATACGAAACCACGATACAGCCATCTATACCTGGAGGCGAGCTTAAAAAAGCACCTAAAATGTATACAGAAGATTGTCAAATAAATTGGGGTCAGCCAACTACTGCAGTACATAATTTTATAAGAGGGTTATCTCCCTATCCAGGTGCTTGGACTATTTTAAACCAGGTTCACACTAAAATATTAGTAGCCTACCCAATATCCCTAGCTAACTATGCTCCAGGAGCCATTTGTTCCGATAATAAGCATTTTCTGCATATTGCCACGCAAGATGGGGCCATTAATATACAGCAGTTGCAGCCTGCTGGTAAGAAGTCAATGGATATTCAATCTTTTTTACGAGGCCATAAGCTTCCCATCTAATGGTTTCTGTCTTCACGATACATTTAAAAAAAATGTCTATATTAGCATAGGCATAAAATTTATAAAGGCCTCAAGTTAATTAGTATTAAAAAAAACTATTATGGATGAAATTCAAAAGCAGTTGGATAAAGGAGATCAGCTGATGCAGAAAGCTTATGCACACACACAATTAGAATTCAGTAAAATTCGTGCTGGTAGAGCAATGCCAGATATGTTGGATGGAATTAGTATCATGTATTATGATGCGATGACTCCTCTTAATCAAGTTGCTGCTATTACTACTCCAGATGCAAGGACATTAATTATTAAACCTTGGGAAAAGCGTTGTATATCTGAGATTGAAAAAGCTATTTTGAATAGTAAGCTTGGTCTTAATCCACAAAATGATGGGGAAGTTGTTAGAATTACCATTCCACCGCTTACCGAAGAGCGAAGGAAAGATTTAGTAAAACAGGTAAAAAATGAAGCGGAAAAGGGGAGGGTTGTTATACGTAACATACGAAAAGATATCAAAGAGTCACTCAAACATCTACAGAAAGAAGGCGCTTCTGAAGACATGATAAAAAAAGCAGAGGAAAAGCTACAGCAATTAACGGATAAACATATTCAGCATATAGATACACTATTAAGCCATAAAGAAGTAGAGATATTGGAAGTGTAACATGGATTCAGTTTTTTCTTCCATGCAGATTTAAATGCAGGCTTTAAATTTACATGGTTGATGTATGGTTTAAGCAAGAGAAGTTACCCTGAAGCAATCGCTCGGCTATGTCGAGTGACCAATATAAACCGCTTGGCCATGCTGAGTAATTGCCAAAAAACATGAAAAAGTTTATTTTCGATTGTTCCCAACAATTGTTTAGCTCTATTGAGTCACAAATAAACATCACTCGACACAACTATTTCTGTGCTGTCGGGAGTTTCCTCCCGACAGTTAATTAAAAAAATCCATATGGGTTACTAGGACCATATTTTAGGGGTCATCAACACACTAGAAAAGATTCTTAACTTATCAAATTATTTTTTTAATTATGTAGAAGAAGTTAGTAACTGAACCCCTCATGTATATTCTCTCTGGTTATCGTTATCATCTTAGCGAGGGGCCTTGGTTACAACTGGATGATATAACTAGCCAGCCTACAACCCGCCATCATGTGCCTATATGGGAACAAGCTATCAGCATTAAACCTTTAGAAACTAGATATTGTATTGGAGGATATGATTTATTAACCAGACGTTCTATATGTTGTCCAGATAAATGCCAAATAAGTGGCCAGCATCCATATTGCTTTACTTGCAGTCGATCGATTCAATTTAATCCAGCATTTTATCATGTTGCGCCATCTCAACTATCTTCACATCAGCAGCATTATAACTTAGAACCACATACTGTTTATTTGGCCTATTTTGGGAAAAATATGGTTAAAGTAGGGATAGCTCATACTCAGCGTTTATATAACCGGTGGTTAGAGCAAGGAGCACGTGCTGCCGTAGTTGTACAAGATATGCAAGATGCCTATGCGGCTAGGAGTTTAGAAGCATGGATAAGCGCTAACTATCGTATACCGGAACGAGTTACCAGTGGTCAGAAACAACAATACTTGCACATGCCTTATCATTTTGACGAAGCCAGTATGGCACTGAGGTATTGTTTAAATTTAATTTCTGAAGAAAGCGATGGTCTGTCTGCTAACCATCCTATACAAGATTTACAAGCTTATTATTTTGCTAAAAAACAACCATCAACACTATACGAACCAACGAAGGAGAGGCAACATATGATTGCGGGTTTGGTAATAGGTATGGTGGGAGAGGTGCTTATCTACAAGCAACAAGGATATAATTTTATACAGCCTATGAAGCAATTTCTGGGCCGAGCACAGGTAGTATTTAAAGAAGCTTCTCAACCACTTACCGTTAATATACAAACTAAGCTAGACCTTTTTGGGTAATTGCATTACATGATTCGCAAAACCTAGTAATTTTGCTTCTTCAAAACTATTGGCTATAATCTGTAGGCCGATGGGTAGGTCTTGTTTATCTACTCCATTGGGGATAGAAATAGCTGGTAAACCCGCTATCGAAGCCAATGTAGTATATACATCTGCCCAATACATAGCTAAAGGATCATGATCATTGCGGCCTATTTCAAAGGCTGTAGAAGGTGTGGTGGGAAGCAAAATAAAGTCATATGTTGCTAAAATAGCCTGTAACTTGTTTTTAATTAATCCCCTTATTTTTTGGGCTTTTACATAACAAGATTCATATTGATTAGCACCAAGCACAAATGTTCCTAGTAGGATTCTTCTTTTTACTTCTTCGCCAAAACCTTCGGATCTAGTTTTAGTATATAACTCCTCTAAAGTATGGGCATTTGGTGTCCTATATCCATATCGAACCCCATCTAATCGAGCTAAATTTGCGCTGGCTTCAGCATTGGTAATGACGTAATAAGTAGGCAACGCGTAAGGTAATAAAGGAAAATCAATGGCTTCTACTTGATGCCCTGCTTCTTGTAAAGCTTGCATGGTAGATAGGGTGTGATTTTTTATTTCCTCTTGAAGCCCTTCATATGCCAACGTTTCTTTTAAATAAGCAATCTTAGCTTTTTTACCAAAGTTTAAGTGTTCTGTGTACGTAGGAACTGGCTGATGTGCTACGGTGCTATCAAACGTATCAGGTCCTGCGATGACTTCAAGTACCGCTGCACAATCCCGTATGTCTTTAGCTAAAATTCCTATGGTATCAAAAGAAGAGGCATAAGCAATCATGCCATGACGAGAGATTCTAGCATAGGTAGGCTTGAGACCTACAATGCCACAAAAAGCAGCGGGTTGTCTTACAGAGCCTCCTGTATCTGTTCCTAAAGATACGTGACACATGTTAGCCTGTACGGCTGCTGCGGAACCTCCTGAAGAACCACCTGGAACCCTTGTAGGATCTATGGCATTACGTACCGGCCCAAAGGCAGAATTTTCATTGGAGGATCCCATACCGAATTCATCACAATTTTGATGACCAATAATAATAACATCTTCATCAATAAGCCGCTGCACGGCGGTAGCGCTAAATTGAGAAATAAAATTTTCTAATATTTTGCTGCTTCCTTGTACGGGATGATCTTGATAACAAAGTAAGTCTTTAAGGCCTACTACCATCCCTGCCAATTTCCCAAATTTTTTGGCTTGTAGCTTGGTAGCTACTTGAGCAGCTCTTTCTAAAGCTTCTTCAGGATAAGTTCTAAGAAATGCGTTCAAATCTTTTTGTTTAGAAATATTATCTAGGCATTCTCTGGTTAGATCAATGCAACTAGTAGGATCTTTTTCTAGTAAGTTGATTAAAGTTGAAAAAGATTTAAGCTCAGAAATTTTATGCATCTTGTATATCTAAACTTGTATTCTTTTAAATGTAGAAAATAATAATATGGTAGCCCTTTATGGCTAACCAGTTAAATAAAATAGCAGATTATTAGTAAAGCTATCAATATTGACTCCAAAAGTAGCTAAGTATGCCAAGCTTAACAAGCTTCTGCAACCTTATTTAAATGCCTATTAACCATAGGTATACGGTCTAATAAATAGAGTTCTTGCATAACCGTCGCCTTGAGTCCTCTGGGTTCGTCAGTAATTTGCTCAAAATCCTCATGTGCTGTCAGGAGTTTCCTCCTGACAGTCCATTGGAGTGTCGGGAATAATTCCCGACACCACAGCTCCGGTTTCTCGCAACTTCCTTCGTGCCCAGCAAACTCAATTCTTTGTTATACAAGAACTCTAATAGTAAATCATGTTAGATTTCATAAGAACCTATGTCAGTATTTATTCTAAAGTTGTTTACAGAGATAGTGGTATAGCCATTTAATAGTTGTGTTTTTATTAGTATTTTAAAAAATAATGTATTTACTTGGCATCTAATTAGTTGTGATGTGTTTTTACTTTAGTAAATAATTAAATATCCGTTCTTCTACTTTCAAGAGGTAACATAAGTTGTTATTCATGCTTTTCTGTAAAATCCTCCACAATATAAATCTAATCTATACGAGATGAATGATTGAAGGTAGCTAAACAGCCACATGGCCCAGGTATCCGGTTGATATCTAGTATGTTTTCATGCGTTTTATAAAGATATCTGCTGCTTGTTAGAAGGGTTATATAGGCAGTTTAGTGAAGTAAAAAATAATTATAGTAGTATACATTTCTTTCACCAATTCTTAATAAAGATGCTAGGGAATTTATCTACAGGCATGCATTTAAGCGGATTAACATCATTATAAAAATATATGAATAACTTTCAAGAGATGGGGTTGTCCCCCGTACTTAACCAGGCTTTAGACAAACTAGGCTTTACACAACCAACTTCTATTCAGGCAAAAACTATACCTTTAGCATTGCAGCATAAAGATATTTTAGGTTCAGCCCAAACTGGTACAGGAAAAACTTTGGCTTTTGCGCTTCCTTTAGTCAATCAGTTATTAAGTAACCCTACAGGGATGGGGCTTATCTTAACTCCTACCAGAGAGCTAGCTCAGCAAGTTATTACCAGCATTAATCAACTGCTTGTCAAAAGTCCTTTCATAAAAACAGCCTTATTGATAGGCGGTGAGTCTTATACCAAACAATTAGCCCAGCTTAGGTCCAACGTGCGTATTATTATTGGTACGCCAGGCCGTATCATCGATCATTTAGAAAGGGGAAGTTTTAAAACGGAAGCCATCAACTTTTTGGTGTTAGATGAAACGGACCGGATGTTCGATATGGGCTTTTCTATTCAAATAGAACAAATTGTTAGCCAGTTGCCCACTCAACGACAGACGTTAATGTTTTCTGCTACGTTTCCGCCTAAAATTGAAAAGTTAGCTGCAAAATATATGCAACATGCTGAGCGGGTCTTTATGAATGAGTTTGATTCTATGGCAATTGTAGCGCAAAATTTGACTCAGGAAGTTTTAGAAATCAATGAAAAAGATAAGTATGTGGAGCTGCTTACGCAACTAAATAGCCGTGAAGGAAGTATTCTTGTATTTGTTAAAACCAAATCGGATGCCGAACATTTGTCTGCTCGCTTAAACAAAGAAGATTATAATACTTGTGCTATTCATGGCAATTTAAGGCAAAATAAGCGTGAACGTGTCATGCGTGCTTTTCGTCAGGGACGTCACCAAATTATGGTGGCTACAGATATTGCTGCGCGTGGATTAGATGTTCCTCATGTTAAGCATGTAATCAATTATGATATTCCTCATGCCCCAGAAGACTATGTTCATCGTATAGGTAGGACGGCACGTGCAGGGGCAGCAGGCTTTGCACTCAGCTTCATATCTTCTCAAGATCGCAGAAGATGGCAGGCAATCCAAGCTTTACTTAATCCAAGCCAATCTAAGTCTGAATCTGAGACCCCTCGTAAACACAGTTCACGAACTTCTAATTCAAGACCCCGCTCGCAAGGACAACGCCCATCTTCTCAATCACGCTCCCGATCACGTTCACAAGAAGGAAATAGTACCTATTCCCGACCACGCTCAGAAGGATATGGTTCACGTTCCCAATCACGTTCACAAGAAGGAGATGGTATCTCTTCCCGACCACGCTCAGAAAGATATGGTTCACGTTCTCAATCACGTTCTCAATCACGTTCTCAATCACGTTCACAAGAAGAAAATGGTACCTCTTTCCGATCACGCTCAGAAAGATATGGCGCAGGTTCCCAGTTACGTTTACAGGAAGGCAATGGTATCTCTTCTCGATCACGCTCAGAAGGATATGGTGCAGATTCCCAATCACGTTTACAGGAAGGCAATGGTATCTCTTCTCGATCACGCTCAGAAAGATATGGCGCAGGTTCCCAGTCACGTTTACAGGAAGGCAATGGCTCTTCCCGATCACGCTCAGAAAGCTATGGTGCAGGTTCCCAATCACGTTTACAGGAAGGTAATGGTATCTCTTTCCGATCACGCTCAGAAGGATATGGCATATCTCCGCAAAAAAACAACCAAGCAACCAAGTTTCAAAAAAGTTCTAAAAATGCTAAACAGCATATTAAAAGCAGAAATTCTTTTAATGGAAGTTTTAGTGATAATAAGCCAGAACGTAGAAGAGATATTAATAAGAAATCTAATAAGTGGTAGATAGATCTAGATAGATTGAGTGTTGTTGGGTGCTAGTTTTATATATTGTTTCGCAATAAACTAAATCCAAGCCTGGCGCAAGCTCCTTGTATGCCGCGCAAAGCGTCTAGTAAGAGCTGCTATATTCTCTTTAGATAGTTGTATTTCTCTACTACGGGTTTTCCGCGTTGTAGTGGCGCATGCATGTAAACCTTGCCCCATAATTGGTTTGGTTTATTTTTATCTTTCATCATTATTATAACAAATATAACCATTAAACAAATAAGAACTATGCTTGTTGATTGTGGATGGCACTGTTTTAGATAAACGATACAGTAGCCAGATAGATCTCGTCCAATATCAGTATTGAGGAAACGAACATAGTGGTTATATCTGGTATAGTACTTGTTAACGTGGTTTGGTACGGTCTTGAGGAAGAAGAAGTTATATCGGCTAATTATTGGATTTATGATAAGCTCACCAATGGAAAAATCAAGAATACCCGTTTTTGTGATATGCTTAGCTTTGCAAAAAGCTGAGAGCTTAACTCAGATGCAGTAGTGATGGATAGCTAGTATTGAAGCTTAAAAAACTTGAAAACCATACGAAATCATGGATGAGAGCGAGTAATAACCCTACGAAAAAATCGGATAGTAAATAGGCATAAATCCTTGAAAAAGATAGATATATCCGGAGAAGGACGACAAGTTCACTTACGTAGATATGGCTGGATTAATGTTTTTAAGTTTGTGGCAAAAAATAGCCGCATTGATTATGTAATGATTAGTAAAGAAAGTCCTAGTCGAGAAGAAATAAAAGATATGATAGCCGCACGTTGATCAATAGAAGTTTTTTATCCGGAATTAAAACAAACATGCAGAGTTGAGCGATACCAGGCTCGTCACGGCCGATTACAGAGAAATCATATTTATATTTCTATTATGGCTTGGTTCAAGAAACATACCCAACGTATAAACAAAAGGATAACTATGGACCAACAAGATTGGGAAGTTATTAAGAAGAACATTGTCCTTGAAATAAAAAGTATTATGCTCGCTACTTAATTCTCAAATGCAAAACTCCTGTAGTAGAGATCTTCTGAAACTTATTACTTAGCCTCATTTAAATAGGTCTGCAGTTAGATTTGTAGGAGGGTTGGAAGAAATTTAATAAAATGTTTAAAATAAATTACACCAATCTTTTTTAACTTTTACAATACTATTCTTATCAAGATTATTCTCATTAATGGGGGTAAGTCCACCCGTTGCTACTACATCACTTGAGTCAGTACGATCATTATTGGTTTTATTTTCTTGTCCTGGTGCTTTGCTAAATTTATTCGATAGAGCATAATAGTAAAGAGTTATTTTTTCTTCTCTACTAGTAACATACCCACCCTGTGGAGTTCCATAAATCTCGATCTGACTATTTGGGAATACTTTTTTGGGATTGAGGTTATTTTTAATTTCTTCTACAGTCTGCATGTCGTAACAATAGTTTGTACATATAGTAATCGAGACAATATTCTGTTCCGCATAGATATTTGTGAACTCTTTTAACTTCGAGTTCCCATCTAATGCTGAGATGGTGGCTTCAAACTTTGATTGTGATCTTTTATCTTTTTTATGTTGTGTAAAGCGAAGAGATTGAAGATGTGCGATAATACCCTTAAGGTTATCATATTCGTCTTTATATACAACAGCAACAACAATACAGTTGGCTACACTGTCTATTACAACATAATCATTTGTATTAGGTGTAAACGCTTTCCATCGGTTTGCTTTGCTACCTAAATCTATTCTTGTTCCCATTTGGTATCTCCTTTGTTTAAATTTTTTATGATATAGAAATCTTTAACTAAAAAATTTCGTAACTATTCAGAAAATCTCTCCACGAATGTATTTTAAACAGCCATAAAATCGATATATTTCTTAGTATATCGATTTTGCCTTTTTATAGAGATTCTCTAAAAAGGACATCTGTCTAGTTACCTTGCTTTTTATTAGATATTATTATAATAATATAGTAATCATAGCTTGTATTAGCAAGAGTTTCCTGTTCATGCTATATTTGGTTTGTATAAATCTATTTCAGGAGAAGACATGGGGATGTTATTGCGTTACTTGTTTGTGTAGTTAACTACACAAAATCAGCAAACCCTAATTAACCTTTTTTGTCTTTTTGATGGCCAGTGCATATTTGAGGCCTTTACAACTAATTAGATCAATTTCAACTGCACCGATTAAAAGTTTAATCTTTATCTTGATCGGAATTTTATTTTCGTCATCAGATAAAAATAATTCTACAGAATTTTCACCAGCGAAAATAGACTTGCCTGTTGAATTGAAGGGAACTAAAGGTGCTAATACTAGGGTTTTTACAGGTCCTAATTTAGTCTTTATCACCTCTCTTCTTAAAAATTTAGTTTTAAAATTTTCATACAAGACGTCATCAAAAAAAACGGGTGTGCATAGTATATCGCCAGCACGCACTTTACTGAAATCTAAATTCCTCAAGACATACCAAATACTTACGATATCTTGTACATTGTCTGAAATACTAAATTCATCTTTAGAGATTACTTGGCTACCAGTATCATCTAGTTGCTCTACGATTACAACTTTCTTTTTGTGGTCAAAGTTTACTTTTTCGTTTTTCCTATAAGTACCCTCGTGGATATTTCTGTAAAAATATTGTGGAATGAGTGTTTCTGTATCTAGATAGCTACCAAAATGATTTTTCATTTTTAGAAAAAGATAAAGAAGACCTGTAGACTCCCCGGTTACATCAATCTTATAACAAGGTCGTTCATTGACTAGGTGGATTTCTGGGTCTATTGTCATTACAACCAATCCGCCACTTACGAAACCATAGTGCACTTTATACGTAAAATATTCTCCTGGATTAATACTTCTGTTTGCTGTTAGTTGGTCATAAAAAGGTTTCTCTGTTGGTTGAACATTATTTGCTAAGAGAAGGAAAAGAAATGGATACAGTAAGTTTTTCATGATGCTAAATAAAATAATAATTCATGTGTTACTTATATAAATAAACAGAAATCAATGGAGCTAAGCTAGCTTTTGACAAACTAAATTTATTATCATCTAACTCTACATTAGCCTGCAAAAATCTGTGTCAAAATTCTATTTTTTATGATAAAAAAACTAGCTTTGAATCTGATTTATTTTAACCTAGAGTTATTCTGTTAGTATTTAGCAAAGCTGCTTGCTAACTATAAATTTAAATGTATGATTATACGAACTAAAAAATATAAACTTCCTAATCGCGTCTATATCCTGTTGGGAATGAAAAATATTATACGTGAGCAATGGTGGGTCTTTTTAATTGCTATAGGGATACTATCCGGTACCTTTTTTATAAAAACCATCTGGTTTGTAATTATTGCAACAGTAGGCTTAATCTTATATTTTCTATTTTGGCTTATCCAATTCTATGGAGTTACTCAATTAGAGCAAAATCAGCTTATTTTTGAACGCTTGGGGTATGAGATTACAAGCCAACAGATCATGATGCAGATTAATACCAAGCAAGGTATGCCGATATTGTGGGAGCAAGTTAAGCGCGCTAGTCAAGGTAAAGATTATTTTTTGTTGGTTATAACTAAAAGCCATTTAATACAGTTACCTTATAAAATTTTTAATAGTAAGAATGAAGTAAAATTTGTAGAAACTATTTTAAAACGTAGGGGATTACTGAAATAAAATCAAGATGACCCGACCTGCATTTGATGATATATTTATAGAACTGGCTCTTAAATTAGCGAAGCGATCTCATTGTGTGAAATTGCAAGTAGGAGCTGTGTTGACCAAAGATACCCGCATTATTTCTATTGGCTATAATGGACCACCTGCAGGTACGTATAATTGTGATGAAAAATGGCCTGAAGCAGGTTGTCCCAGAAGTTTAAGTGGTGGGTGCTCATTGGCCTTGCATGCCGAACAAAATGCCATTTTGTATGCGTTGCAAAACCAAGCTGCCGTTGCTGGTGCAACGCTCTATATTACGTTAGCGCCCTGTTTGCCTTGTGCACGGGTTATTTTTACAGTAGGAATCAAAAAGGTAATTTATGTAGATTCCTATGCAGCTTATAAGGGTTTAGCAAAAGAAGAGGGACTAGAGTTTTTAGAATCTTTTGGAGTTGTGGTAGAATGCTATAAAAAGCCGGTGCATGAAAATCTAAGGCTGAATTTTTAAGTTGCATTTTTTAAATCCTTAGTACGAAAGATTTTCTGCAGGTCCGTACAAGGCCTTTCGTTGAGATGGAACCTTTTCAAGCCAGTAGGCTGCATAGCGGTCACCCCAAGAAAAATGCCAATACTCATAACTATAATTAACCAAGCCAGACTCGGTAGCAGCTATCAATAAAAATAGTCGATTTAATTTTTGTTGGTAGGTTATATTTTCACTGAAAGTTGGAGCTATCGGATTAGGGGTAAATACTCCAAAAGGACCCATATCTAAAAAAGAGGAGGTGGTCTTATCCCATAGGCGTATATCAATAGCTGCTCCTGTAGAATGAACAGGTATATTGTTTTTAACAGGTGAAACCCATTTTGCAGTTTCTTTTTCTATCTGTTCCTCATTCCAAGTTGGATTATTCTTACGAATTTGATTTGCCTTATTCTCAAAAATCATGGTTTGAGTTTTTAGATCACGTACACCTTCAAAAATTTTAATTTCAATTTGTCCAGGCTTGTATCCAAAATCTTTTGCTAACTTATCTAGTTGTATTAGCATCTTCTTAAGGGAGTTGAAAATACGCATACGCATCTTGCTTGAAGATGGGCAACCAGCATTATAATCAGGACTTTCAAATGGTTTCTTACTGGGATTATCATCCATCATGCTTATACGTGGATGTTTTTGTTCTCTAATATCAACAAGCTTTTCGTAGTTCTCTTGAATAGGAATAACTTTAATTACTTCTGCTGCGATAGTAGGGGACTGGTTGTTACTGAAGGTATCATATTGTTCTTGTATTAACTGACTACTAGCATATTTTCTTAGTATTTCTTCCCATGTTTGTGCTTGCATAGTGGCTATATTCATTTGCTTTTGTTCAATAGTATCGGCTAATGTATTAACCCATATAAGTGTTAGGATTAGGCCTATAAAGTAACCTTTTAAGCCGAATATGTATTTGTAACTAAAATGTTGTGAATGGTCCATGATCCATTAATTTATATACAAAATTTTGCTTGTTACAGTGTAAGTCTTTCTAACCTAAATTATTCTTTAGACTTTTCCCAAACCAAGAATTGGGTTCCTTCAATCGCACAAGTGCAAAACACTTGCGCGATAAAAGGTCTTGTGGGGTGTATTTAAATATCAACTGAATAATCGATTGTATGAATCGGGTAGAATATAGTTTGTTTTGTATCGATCTGAAAAGACAATGTTTGAGTTTGATGGACGTAAGGCTTTTTTGTAGAATATGCCTGAAAATTAAGTTGATGATTCCCTTCAGGAAGCTTAATACGGGTATAATAGATACTGTGTGGAATCGTTTGCCAATTTCTGGTATCTGCTCTTTCAGTGGCAAAATTTACTACACCTAAAATGGTTCCCAATATTTCATTTTGTTTTCTAAGTTGGTGTTCAGCTATTTTTTTGAGTGCTACGCGTAATAACGATTTACTAAATTCCCATATCATACGCTCTTCTAATACTTTGAAAGAAATTGCATTGATATCTTCTACCCGCTCTAAATTATAAGTAGCACCGTGAACTTGTATAGTTGCCTTTTCGTACAATAAGGGTCGTTCTATATACTTAGGAAAGGCTACCCGTAGAAGATGTAAGTCTGCCAGGTCTTGGTTGGCATCACGATCACTACTTATTGGAAAAGGGAAGACAAGTCCTAATTCTTCATTAACAAAACTGATAACTCCACCTGCTCCTCTAACTAATATAAAATTAAGCCCCCATTCATCTTTAATAGGTCCAAGACCATTATTCCATAGACAGATGACATCACCACTTTCTATTTCTTCCTCAGGATTATATGCTAGCTGAAATTGATTTTTATAGTAGGTTACCTGATCGTCAAATCCAGTTTTATAAGCGGTGTAAAGAAGATCTTTTTTGAGTTGTAGAGGTACTTCCAGGCCAAATAATTTTTGGTAGTCTTCTTGATAGATTTCTACCGCATTTCTATAAGCAATAAATGCATCGTTATATTCATGGTTAGCTTGGTAGATTAATCCCATGAGCACATGAATAAAGGCATCTCGTCTATATTTCTTAGGCGAATTATACTTATCGCTTAGCTGATTGAGTTGGATGTTCAGTCTGCGACACTCTACCAAGGAAGCTGATAGGTCATGAAGTTGTAAATAGTTGAGTGCTTTGTAATAGTGAATAAGCAGAATCTCATGATCTTCACCTCTATATTCTGTGATGGTAGGATTAATCAAAAAGCTAAGTGCTTCGTCTACTGGTTTAGATGTGAAGTCTTGGTAAATAAGATAAGCCTGCTCAAAAAACTCGTTGCTCTCCTTGTATTGTTGTAGGAGGTGGTGGGTTACACCCCGATTGAGATAATATAACAATCTGCTTCTACCACGCGCAGCTCGCTTATCCTTAGCTAGTAGGTGGTCTGCTTCTACTATTTTTTCGTTTAAAAAAAGCTGATGGAATTTAGAAAGTCGGGTGTAGTAGGTACCACAGGCCGTTACAAGGGGGCATAAAGATAAAGTCAGAAGAAGCCGAGCGTATTTCTTTTTCATCCTTGGTCATGTTATATCTCGGTACCTTTTCACAAGCTTATACAGAAATATGCTTCTATTTTTTTACATACTTTTTAATCTTTTTATCACCTATCCAAACAATTTCGTTAGTTGCCAGGTCCGCAAGTTCTAAATTGACTTGATAAAAGATAACGCGTCGTTTTCCTTCCGATTTACTATCTACAATTGCGTTGATTGTTCCAAATAGCATAAAGTCAGCACCCAGCTCACGTCCAAATCTTTTCTGTACGTCTGTAGAAGCTATCTGTTGCTGGTCTCGTCTTTCACTGCGTACTTTTTCCCTAAAAGCACCATGGGTTACAATTCGTACAGACTGTGAATTGATTAATTCTCGCTCTATATCTTTGATAAAAGGCTCAGCATCGATATGCTCATGACTTTTATTGAGTATTTCTCCTACAATCAATACAGGTTGGTGATGATAAATATTTATAAAGTTGTTTATCCAAGGTTTTTTTACAACGTCTTGTGTCATCTCCTCAGCTACTAGACGCGCGTCGGTGTCATTCCATCTGCCGCTGAGGTCTATAACTTGAGTCGTACTAACTCGTTTTACTGATCCACATTGTATGGTAACGAATGTGACTACTAATAAACTTAATCGAATAAGAGAAAGAGATCTTTTTACTGCCATAGTGATATAAATAAGTTAGAAACTTTTAAACTGGGTTGCTAAATTTCGAGCTATCTGCATCAAAAATTTTACTACGTTATACAAATCTACATGAGTTAATAAATATATGCTATAGTTATTGATGTAAACTTTTAATTAACCCAAGCTGGTCATCTCTGCTCCTTATCTTTGAACGAAGCTGTGAGTAAATCCAGCAGGAATCCAGTGTAATGAGGCAAAATAAGGTGAACTAACTTGTGGTGTCAGGGCCCCAGCCCTGACACACACACTTCGAGAAAGGTCCTGCCACCACCGTAATAGTTACTTTATATCTAGTTTTAATTCTAATGTGTTCTTGAACTTATACAAGTTCATAATAGTAGATCGTTGAAGTATTGGTCCACGTCATGGGTAATAATCCTGTCTCTTTTAATTTTAGAGAAGGATGTTCAGGTAAGGCACTTAAACTGATGATACGCAATCCTTTCTTTAGCTTAATAAATTTTTGATTCAGGTGTTCCATTAACTCAATTGGAAAGCAAAGAGAAGACATATAAATTACAGTGGCATCCGAAAAGTCTTCGTTTCTAATATTGTTATGTATAAAGGTTAGCTTACGCCTTGGGTCCAGAAGTTCTTCAACCTCCATTAATTGTACTACCAACTCAGCTAGTTTATATCTTGAACCAACCATTTCAATTCCTACACTTTTCTTGATTGAGTTGGTTAGATACATATATATTACAAGCCTCCCTAGTCCACAACCTAGATCATAAAATACATCTTTTGAAGTTAACTGAAGCTTGTTGGCTAGTATCTCCATACCTTGGTAGGTAATTTCTCCGTATAATGTGTTGTCTAACTTATTCTCTACAAATATATTATCAGCCCTAGATACGTACCAGTTAGGTAAGTCGAGATACAAATCACTTATTTTATCGATGGCTACTTGATGAGATAAAAGTTTTGTAATTCGAAAATATTCTGTAACTGTGCGCTTAAGATTAATATAAATTTGATGCAATAGCATAGATCTATAAAAAATGAATATTAGGCTTTAAAAATCAAGTCCCAAGGATTTAAATAACATGGTACCAAATTTAAGCTTTTTGAGTATAATATTATTTAATAATAGGTTGATATTTATACAAACTTTCTTTATTTAACTTTTTGATTATCAACAATATTGTATAAACACCAACCTTGTTTAATCGGACACCTAAATGAAGGAACCAAAATTAGCGAATAGCCTTTGTGAGTTTATGAGATTGGTCATAAATAAGCGCTCCCTGATCTAGCAGCTGTCTAATGGTAGCTATTACTATTTCTTCAGGCATATCTATCGTATCTACTAATTCTTGTAGTTCGTATGTAGCTGTTTGCAAGTGGTTTAGAATTAAAGCTCTAGCTGTGTTCTGATCTTTTTCTATACGTTGAAGTTTTAAGCTAGCTAAACAAAGATCACATGTTTTGCAAGGTTGGTAAGAGATTTCATCAAAATATTCTAATAATAATTGAGATCGACATCGAGCTGTATGTGTTGCATAGTGAATGACTGCTTCAGCTTTTTGCATATTAAGCTTGCCTTTCTGCTCCAAAGATTTAATGTCTAGGGGTATCTGGTCAGCGTGATAGCGAGGTTTCGTAAATGTTATTTGAGGCTTATCTGTTTGTGGGACATATAGTAGTATGCCAAGTTCTTGCAATTTTTTAAGTTGGTGGGATATTTCCGCTGAATTAGTGGCTAAATAACGGGCTATTTTTTCCTCAGAGATGTTACAAAAGTCTGTAAAAAGTTCTCCGCCATATAATCTTAAGATAGCCTTTATAATAGGATCATACGCAGCATATGCTACTTGAAATGCATATAATTCTTGGTGTGTAATGGTTATATGTAGTCTAGTAGGCTGAAAAAAAGCTTCATTAAGTTGAATAAGCCCTTCGCGCTCCAGCTTTTTAATAGTTTGGTAGGCTTCCTGAGGTTTTAGTCTATAGGTAGTAGCAAAATTTTCCAAATCAAATTCATGTGGATTTGTATCATGGGTACCTACTGCTAGTTGATAATAATTGGCCAAATGTTGGTATACTTTTTTCAGGTAATCAATGGAAGGATTTTCCTTTTGGATGTTTTCTCGTAGTTCTTGGATATCTTGTTCATCATGTAGCACAATAGCATACGATTTTTGTTCATCGCGACCTGCTCTTCCAGCCTCCTGGTAATAGGCTTCTAGGCTTGTTGGTAGATCCAAGTGTACTACTAACCGTACATCTGGTTTGTCAATACCCATTCCGAATGCGTTGGTGGCTACGATTATTTGAATGCGGCCTTGAATCCAAGCATCTTGGCGTTGTTCCCTTTCAGCATTATTAAGACCACCATGGTAGCATGTAGCCTTAATGTTATTTTTATTTAGAAAATCAGCTATTAGTTTGGATTTTTTACGCGTATTGACGTAGATAATGGTAGCCCCATTGATACGTTTGATTAATTTTAATAAAGCTCTTTCTTTATTGTCTGTTTTGTCTATTAGGTAGGATAGATTATCTCGCGTAAAACTCTTTTGAAATACAGCAGGATTTTTAAACTGTAGCTTATCTTGAATATCTTGTTTAACTGCGCGGGTAGCTGTTGCGGTAAGCGCAATGATCGGGACATTGGGCAATAAGGTCCGTAATTCAGCTATATCTAAATAAGCAGGTCTAAAATCATATCCCCATTGTGAGATACAGTGTGCTTCATCTACAGCTAGTAGGTTAACTTGCATTTTTTGGACGCGTGCCTGAAAAAGCTCTGTTTTGAGACGCTCAGGAGATAGGTATAAAAATTTTGTGTTTCCGTAAACACAGTTATCTAGTACTAAATCTATCTCTGCATACGACATGCCTGTAAATAGGGCAGCGGCTGGTATCTTTCTTTTTTTTAGCTGTTCTACTTGATCTTTCATCAAAGCTATGAGGGGTGTGATGACTAAACATATGCCTGGTTGGGCTAGAGCAGGTACTTGGAAACAAATAGATTTTCCACCTCCAGTGGGTAATAAAGCGAGTACATCTCTTCTCGCTAGTACGGCTTCTATAATTTCTTTTTGTAATGAGCGAAAGCTATTATATCCCCAGTATTTTTTTAAAATATGATGGATATCTTCCATACAGCTCCTTTTAATATTGTTACTTAATTTTATTAGAGTTCATTCACAAATTCTAAATTATTTTGAAGCTAAAAAATATTTATTAAAACTCACGAACTTACTATGCACATAATTTCTTGATCTAGGAATTCTTGGTTTTAGAAGAATTTTAATGTGATAAGTAAATACATATTAGAGTTCTTGCATAACCTTCGCCTTAAGTCCCCTGGGTTCGTCAGTAAGTGCGAGTCAGGGCCCCAGCCCTGACACATTTGAGTGTCGGGAGTGGGCTCCCGACACCACAACTCCGGTTTCTCACAAATTCCTTCCTGCCGAGAGAACCAAATTTTTGGTTTTGAAAGAACTCTATTCATTCACAAATTCTAAATTATTTTGAAGCTAAAAAATATTTATTAAAACTCACGAACTTACTATACCCATAATTTCTTGATCTAGGAATTCTTGGTTTTAGAAGAATTCTAATGTGACAAGTAAATACATATTGATAAAATAGTATAAACTGCTTTACTTGTATTCATGCTTTACCATTCCAAGAATTAAAAAATATTTTTGGTAATAAACTATATAGATTGTGTTAAACTTCAACATTGAGTTAATTGTTTTTGTCTTGTTTCTAGCTATCAACTTAGCTGTAGGACTCGTTTTTAGTCGGCGGGTAAACTCACTACGTGACTATGCAATTGGCAGGAAAGATTTTTCTACTTCTACGCTTGCAGCTACGATTATGGTTAGCTGGATAGGTAGTTGGTATGTTCTTGAGATAGTAAAGTATACGTATACAAATGGGCTTTATGCGATTATTGTGATGAGTGGCACTGCCATCTGTTTATTTTTCGTTGGACTGTTAGCAGGACGTATGCGAGAATTTTTAAATAATCTTTCTGTAGCGGAAGCTATGGGCGACTTGTATGGTAAAACTGTCCAGATCGTTACGGCTATCAGTGGTGTCTTAAGCATCGTAGTGTCAGTAGCTATAGAATTTAAAGTGATTAGTAAGGTAATCAATTTAATTTTTGCTACAGAAGGCTTTTGGGTTCCTATAGGAGCTTTCGCAGTAGTTATTATATATTCAGTGGTGGGAGGTATCCGAGCTATTACATTTACAGATATAGTGCAATTCTTTACGTTTGGAGCTTTTATGCCTATTCTGGCACTAGCTATTTGGAATCAACTGAAAGATCCCAACCAGGTTATAGTTCTATTAAATACGCATCCTAGATTTGATTGGTCGCAAGTAATAGGTTGGCATTCTAAATTCATCAATACTTTAATCATGTTCTTATGGTTTGTTATTCCTGCTATAGATCCTGTTATATTTCAACGAATTGGCATGGCACGAGATATAAAACAAGTAAAACGAGCTTTTACTTATGCAAGCCTTCTAACACTTGTGGTATGTTTATTTTTAGCTTGGATAAGTATTTTGCTGCTAGCTAAAAATGCTTATTTAGAGCCTAGTAAACTTTTTGAGTATATTATTCAAAATTATACTTCAGTTGGATTGCGTAGCTTGATCGGTATAGGTGTATTAGCATTGGCCATGTCTACAGCTGATTCTTATTTAAATGCCTCTGCAGTTTTACTGACCAATGATATTGTAAAACCATTGGGTATCCGATTTAACAATGAAGTACGGTTGGCTAAAATATTTTGTGTGTTCTCAGGGATAGTAGCTTTATGGGTAGCTATAAAGTTTAAAGGAGTACTATCCTTGCTGGAATTTGCAAATAGACTTTATATGCCAGTTGTTACCGTACCCTTGTTAATGGCTATTTTTGGTTTTAGGAGTACTCCACGGGCCGTATTGATAGGAATGGGCATGGGAGTTGGTACAGTAATAAGTTGGTCTTTAATTTTTAAGGGAAGTGTTAGTATTCTTCCGGGTATTGTAGCTAATCTAGTCGGGTTGCTAGGGAGCCATTATCTGCTTAAACAACCAGGTGGTTGGATAGGAGTACGAGAGCCGCAACCACTCTTAGAAGCAAGAAATAGACGCCTCGATCGCTGGCATAGATTTAAGCAAGGAGTTACAACCTTTAGCTTAACTCGGTATTTAGAAAAGGCTTTACCTAAGCAGGAGTATCTGTTGACTATTTTTGGTATCTATATCATTGCAGCTACGTACGCTTCCTTTTATACAGTACCTGAAGAAGTCCAGAAACAATATGTAAGACTTTATCATATTATTGGGCAAAGTGTCCTTTTTATTAGCACAGGACTATTAACCTACCCGCTGTGGCCACCTATTTTTAAACATAAACGGTTTATAATTTGGGCTTGGCCAGTAAGTGTTTGTTATGTACTCTTTGGTGTAGGTACCTGGCTGATACTCTTGAGTGATTTTCATACCTTCCAGACCATGATTTTCCTGCTTAATATTGTCATGGCTTTTCTGTTGTTTGATTTTTCTTTAGTTATTGTGATGCTGTTTATAGGTGTAGTAACTGCTATCTATGCCTTTAAAATATATGCACAAGTGCCTAATCTACCTGGATACTTTGATCATTTAGGATTTAAAATATTATATGGATTGTTGCTGTTAAGTAGTTTTGTGGCTTTATCCAAATATCAGCAGGCTCAAAAGCAATTAATAAGCCGCAATGAGTATCTGGATATGCTTCAAGCAAAACATGCTGAAAACTTGCAAGAAGCTTTGCAGCATCAAGAGCGATTTATGCATACCTTGACTATGGATTGTGTGGAGGGATTTAAATGGTTGTATGAGCGTAGCAAAACACTTGTTGAAGCTTCTAAGCAAGTGGAGACTTCTACACAATTTAAAGAGGTGATAGGAGCAGGGATGGAACTGTTATCCAAGCAACAGCGAGCTGGGGAATATTTAGTTGGATCTATCTACCGATCCAAAGCCTATATGCGTTTAAATGTACAGTCAGTCAAGGTAGTAAAGTTGCTGGCTGATTGTTTGAAAAGCTTGGATGTACAACCCCTACATCCTAATCCTAAAATTGCGTTAGAGCAACGTATTGCTAACAAACCAATAAAATGTGATCCTGCAAAAATTGAAAAAATGCTTTTAACTAGTCTAGCATCTATTCAGGGAAAAAATCAACAAAATAAACCAATTACATTAATTGTGCAGGATGCGGATTTGATTTATGAAATTCCTTTTATTTCTAAGTACGTAAAGAAAATACCAGCTATTCACTTTATACTAAGTACCGTTGAGACTTCTTTATTGAGAAAAAGAATCTCGGAGGATATACAATCTATTCATGTATTTTTGCCTAAACATATTGAAGAGTTACCTCGAACTGAGAATGAGCAGATTATAGATGCACATTATGGGATGGCAAGTTGGGAAGCTAAAGATGGAGATATAACTTGTATGTATGTAATTCCGATAGATGTGCATCAAATTAGACCAGTGATTATAGATGAGTTGTAAATATTTATCATTGACCCTGGTGCAATTTGAGGTGGGTTCTCTTGAAGTTTTGTCAATTTATCAAGATATTGCCAACCTCAAATAAAAGTGATGCAGTATCCAATTGTTCAATCAACGTTGACTCCTGAATTAGAAAAAGTTATATGCAAATTTTTTGCTGAATATGCTATATCACAAACAGGAATAGAAGGTTTATCTGACCCCCCCATTTCTTTTGAGATCCGAAAAGAGGATGGCTCCCTAATTGCTTGCTTGGTTGTCCAATTATTCTGGGGGCAGCTTTATATTGAATATCTTTTTGTTGAGGAAGCTTACCGCCAACAAGGATATGGGACTCAACTGATGGAGCATGCTATAGAATTTGGCAGAAAACAAGGTTGTGATTTCATATTTTTGCAAAGCATGAGTTTCCAAGCACCGAACTTTTATAAAAAGCTCGGTTTTCAAGTTGATTTTGTGCGCCATGGATATACTAAAGGTGTCAGTTATTATTATTTGACTAAGTATCTAGCTCAAGTAAGCAATACTAAGATCGAAATTCGACCATTGACTCAGATGGATATAGCAACTATAGTCACTGGCTTTGCAAATGCCAATTGGTCTAAATCTGCTTCAATGTTTGAAATATATTGGCAACAGCAACAAGCTGGTTCTATGCAAGTATGGGTTGCTCATTTAAATCAACAATTTGCAGGTTATATCATCCTAAATTGGAAATCCGACTATAAGCCTTTTTATAGTCAAGGCATTCCAGAAATCATGGATTTAAACATATTACCCTCATTTCGTAAACAGGGTGTTGGCTCTAAGCTTTTGGATACTGCAGAAGCAATGGTTGCTATTAAAACAAATCAGGTAGGTCTAGGTATAAAATTATATGCAGAATATGGGCCAGTACAAAGGCTTTATGTGAGACGTGGCTATATTCCAGATGGTAGGGGAGTTACATACCATTATCAGCACATTGCTCCAGGTAGCAATGTGTCTCTAGATGATGATTTGGTGCTGTGGTTTGTAAAGCGGTTAAGCTAGTATATTGTCTAGTATTTTAGCGGCGGGAGACAATTTCTGCCAACGATTTTAAGATTTTATCTTACATACAAGCAAATTGTAGTTCCTATGTTTTGTTTAAATACTACAAACTACTTTTATTGTAGTCTCATTTACAAAGTAGTTGAAATTTAACAGTTTAAGACTATAATCAAAGTGATACATCATGTTAGGATTCAACATAGACATAATCATATTTAGCCTATTTTTAATCATTAACTTGGCAATAGGCCTTTTTTCTAGCCGACGTGTAAATTCATTAAGGGATTATGCAGTGGGTAGAAAAGATTTTTCTACAGCTACGCTTACGGCTGCTATTATGGTTAGTTGGATTGGTGGTATGTATGTATTTGAAATATTAGAACATACTTATAGAGATGGCTTGTATTTTATTATAGTTATAATTGGTGCTTGCCTTTGTTTATGGTTAGTGGGATTATTGGCAGTGCGAATGCGTGAATTTTTGAAAAACCTCTCTGTAGCTGAAGCTATGGGAGATCTCTATGGTAGAAGTGTACAAATTATTACAGCTATTAGTGGTGTATGTAGTGTGCTAGCAGCAGTAGCTATAGAATTTAAAGTGATTAGCAAGGTAATTAGTCTAATTTTTGGTACAGAAAGTTCTTGGGTACCTATAATAGCTTCTGCAGTCGTCATTATCTATTCCGTTTCAGGAGGTATACGAGCTATTACGTTTACTGATGTAGTACAGTTTTTTACTTTTGGTATGTTTATACCTATCCTAGCACTGATTATTTGGAATCAATTAAAAGACCCTAAACAGGTTATAACTTTACTAAGTACTCACCCTAATTTTAGTTGGTCGCAAGTAATAGGTTGGCATCCTAAATTTGCAGAATCTTTAACCATGTTGCTATGGTTTATGCTTCCTGCAATGGATCCTGTTGTATTTCAGCGTGTCAGTATGGCTCGTGATGTGGAGCAAGTGAAGCAATCTTTTAGTTATGCAGCACTTATTAGCCTGGTGGTATGCTTATTTTTGGGATGGATAGCTATTTTATTATTGGCTAGTAATCCTAATTTAGAACCGAATAAGCTTTTTAATCATGTTATTACCACTTATACTCCAGAAGGATTGCGTGGATTGATTGGTGTGGGCGTATTAGCCTTAGCAATGTCCACAGCAGATTCTTATCTCAATGCTTCTGCTGTTTTATTAACGAATGATATTGCTAAGCCATTGGGGATTGACCTAAAAAAAGAAAATGAAGTCCTTATTGCTAGGTTCTTATGCTTAGTCACTGGCCTCTTGGCTTTACTTGTTACTATACGGTTTAAAGGGATGTTATCATTACTTCGGTTTTCTAATGGCTTTTACATGCCTGTTGTTACCGTACCTTTATTAATGGCTATTTTGGGATTTAGAAGTAGTACACGATCTGTGTTAGTGGGAATGTGCTTAGGATTTAGTACAGTATTAGTCTGGCCCTTTATTTTTAAGGGAGGTGATGGCATTATTTCGGGCATTATAGCTAATCTGGTAGGTTTACTAGGTAGTCATTATCTGCTTAAACAGCCAGGAGGCTGGGTAGGAGTTAAAGCTTCAGGATCTCTTTTGGAAGCTAGGCAAGCAAGAAAAGATGCATGGATAAATTGGGTCCGTATTATTAAAAACACTGATGTGTATGATTATTTTCAAAATAATTTACCTAGTAGAGAAATTGTTTATTTGCTTACGGCTATTTATATCCTGTTTTCTACTTATCTAGGACTTTATTTACTCAAAGATGACTTGATTACTCAATACCCTAGGCTACAATATATTATTTTCCATTCAGTGCTCTTTATTGTTGCTATGTTGATTATTTATCCCATTTGGAGTGAAGGGCTTAAAAAGAGTAAATATTTAATTATGGTTATGGCCGGATGGTATTTGTCCGTTCTATATATCTTCTTCTTTCTTAGTTCTTTATTGGCTTTATTTAGTGGCTTACAACAAGAGTTTATATTCATATTTGTAGGGAATCTTATTATCGCTTCTTTTGTAATTCCCTTTCCCGTATTCATCGGTATGTTTCTTTTTGCATTACCGCTGAGTTGGGTTATCTTCAAAGCTATTACAGGCGTACCTGCTTTACCCACAGCTTTTAACTTTTGGCAGTTTAAGCTTATCTATATGTGGATTTTCTTAGGAAGTGCGTTGGTAACTATCTTCAACATCCGTAGTAAATATGCCAGTGAGAAAGCTAATTCTAGACGATTGCAATTGGAAAAGCTGGAGGTTGAGCTTAAGGCTAGAATATTTAACCTCTTGCAGGATAAATCAGTAGTCTATGAAACGGAGATTAATCCGGCTCATGCTGGAGTGAATGTACTCATTGATAAGTTGGGGGAAGTGCTGGATCGGCTTAAAGAGAAATTACAACAATTTTCTGTTTTGCACCTGAATACAATCTTAAATGAGAAATTAGCTATTGAATATTGGAGCAGTATATTTATTGGATTTGACCATACGATGCAGCAATTGTCAGATAGATTAACTTTATCTCTGAGTAAACTGTCTCCCACTGAGTTAATTAGCCAAGCTTTAGAAAGCTATCGAGAAAGGGTAAGTAGACATTCTGAAGTGCTAGTAACGTTTCTTACTACCTTTAAAAAGGTAGAATGCGATGTTGAAAAGCTAAAGTTATTAATTAGCAATACGCTACAGCGTGCACAAATATACAATCCTAATCGAAAACCACTTATTTTAAGAATAGAAGATAGCGTAATCGTGTATAAGATTGATCATAGCCGAATACAAGAGCTACGAGAAAAAGCAATTAAGATTACAATTACGACTTTTCACAAGGGGGTAGAAGAGAAAGATTTTTACATAGCGTCCCCTAAGACTGAGATAGATGATAGAAATATAGGTAATATTTTAGAGCCAGTACTGCTAGAAAATATATCTATCGTGGATATACATTATGGATACATGGGAGAAGAAATATGTACTGCTATGGATTATCAGCAGTTTTATGTATTGCCCATCAAGTTAGGTAGGCTTACTAAATCTAGGCGTTTGTTAGATCAGTGGATAACTGCTTAATAGATAGAACTATTATTAGAAAACTTATAATAAGTAGCTAAAGTTATTCAGTGTGATCTAGATATGAGTATGAATACTCTTCCACAAAAATTTCATAAGACGATTATTTAAAGTGATTGACACAGGTTTTGGATGATTTATACCTAAGTGCTAAGACATAAATCCTGGCATCACGTCTAAATATTAAGAGAATCAACATTATTGTAGTTCATTTATATTGTTTAAATACTACAAACTACTTTTATTGTATTCCTATCTTATTCAGTTATTAAAAATTTAAAGCTTTTACAAATACAAACAGATCATGCGTTATGTTAGGACTCAACATAGATATAATTATATTCGGCTTATTTTTAATTATTAATCTAGCAATAGGCCTTCTTTCTAGTCGACGGGTAAATTCTTTAAGAGATTATGCGATAGGCAGAAAAGATTTTTCTACAGCTACCCTTACAGCTACAATTGTGGTTAGTTGGATTGGCAGCTGGTATGTTTTTGAGACATTGGAACGTACTTATACGGATGGACTTTATTTTATCATTGTTATTAGTGGGGCCTGTATTTGTTTAGTTTTTGTTGGATTGTTAGCTGTGCGGATGCGAGAGTTCTTAAAAAATATTTCTGTAGCTGATGCCATGAGATCTCTATATGGTAAAGAGGTACAAATTATTACAGCGCTTAGTGGAGTTATAAATGTGTTAACGTTAGTAGCACTGGAATTTTATTTAGTTGGCCGAGTTATTAGTCCTATTCTTGGTATTGAAAGTAAGTGGGTTCCTATATTGGCTGCTGGTATAGTAATTCTGTATTCGGTTGCAGGAGGTATACGGGCAGTAACCTTTACAGATGTAATACAGTTTTTTACATTTGGTATGTTTATTCCTATTTTAGCACTGGTTATTTGGAATCAGTTAAAAGATCCTAAGCAAGTTATAACTTTACTAAACACTCATCCTAATTTTAGCTGGTCGCAAGTAATAGGTTGGCATCCAAAATTTATTGAAGCAATAACGATGATGCTATGGTTTATCATCCCTGCAATGGATCCAGTTGTATTTCAGCGGGTTAGTATGGCACGTGATGTAGATCAGGTAAAACGGTCTTTTAGTTATGCAGCACTTATTAGTCTTGTAGTATGCTTATTTTTAGCTTGGGTGGCGATCTTACTTTTGGCTAATAATCCTAATTTAGAACCTGATAAGCTTTTTGAACACATTATTCATAATTATACCTCGGCAGGGCTACGTAGCTTTATAGGTATAGGTGTAGTGGCACTAGCGATGTCTACGGCCGATTCTTACCTAAATGCTGCTGCTGTTTTATTGGCGAATGATGTTGCCAAACCCCTGAGAATTAGCTTTAAAAATGAAGTGCTAGGAGCTAAAATGCTTTGTATATTGTCAGGTTTAGGTGCTTTAGCACTCAGTCTAAATTTTAATAGTTTCCTATCATTACTTCAATTTGGGAATGGTTTGTATATGCCAGTTGTCACTGTGCCTCTACTAATGGCTATTTTTGGCTTTAGAAGTACCTCACGGGCCGTGCTGGTAGGGATGAGTATGGGGTTTGGCGCTGTAATACTATGGCCTTTGATTTTTAAGGGAAGCGACAGAATTATACCTGGAATTATAGCTAATCTGATAGGCCTATTAGGCAGTCATTATCTACTTAAACAACCAGGCGGATGGGTAGGAGTAAAAGAGCCTGAGCCTATTTTAGAAGCACGGGCAAAACGCCGTAAAGCGTGGAAACGGTTTAAAAAAGAATTTAGAACATTTAGTTTATCGCAGTATCTTCAAAAAATTTTCCCTAGCCAAGAATACCTGTTAACCATTTTTGGCCTTTATGTGATTGGTGCTACCTATGCTTCTTTTTATACGGTAACAGAACAAGTCCAAAAAGACTATGCAGGACTTTATCAGGTTATCGAGCAAAGTGTACTTTTTATTAGTACCGCTTTACTAACCTATCCACTGTGGCCGCCTATTTTTAAAAATAAAAAGTTTATATCAATTGCTTGGCCCTTAAGTGTCTTTTATGTGCTTTTTGGCGTAGGTACCTGGTTGGTACTCATGAGTGGATTTCATACATTCCAAACCATGATCTTCCTCCTTAACATTGTTATGGCTTTCTTGTTATTTGATTGGCCATTGGTAATAGGCATGGTACTCATGGGAGTAATCGCAGCCACGAATATCTTTAAGCTCTATGCAGTAAAGCCCACTGTAACTGGTGACTTTGACATGCTACAATTTAGAATCTTATATGGATTGTTACTTTTAAGTAGTTTTTTAATAGCGATATTCAAGCACAAGCAATCTCAAAAACAACTAGCCAGCCGTAATGAATATCTTCAACTTCTTCAAAAAGAACGTGATGAAAAGCTGAAAATAGCCTTAGAATATCGAGAACGTTTTTCAAATGCTTTGTCTACAGATTGTGTAGAAGGATTCATGTTACTTTATCAACGTGGCAAGGAACTGATAGAAGTTGGTAAACAAATTCAAACAGTAGAAGAATTAAAAAGCTTTATGGAAGATGTGTTAGTGCTTTTAGCCAAACAAAAGCAAGCTGGAGAATATCTTGCAGAATCTATTTATCGATTCAAAGACTACATGCGCTTAGATGTACAAAAAATAGAGCTAGAAGATTTTTTAGATACTACGCTAGAGGGTTTAGATATGGTAAATATTCAGCCAAAACCAAGCATCCATATACAACAACTTACTACTCACAAAGAAATACAATGTGATCCTAAGCAACTTCAAAAGATGCTCTTTAATAGTTTGCAGTCTATTCAAGAGAAGAATAAAAAAAATAAGCCCATCACATTCATTGTGCAGGATGCAAGCTTAATTTATGACATTCCGTTTATCCCCAATTATTTTAAGAAAATACCAGCTATCCAGTTTATACTTACTACCGTTGATGCGCCTTTGATCAGTCGAACTAACTATGAGGTTGTAGAGCCTGTTAATATATTCTTACCTAAACATATAGAAGAGCTGGCACGAGCTGAGAATGAACAAATTATCGATGCCCACTATGGTGCAGCGAGTTGGGAAGGTGGGGAGGAAGGGATCACACAGATTTATGTAATTCCAGTGGATCTACGTAAAATTAGACCATCACTCATGGATGAGCCACAAATGGTGTTAGATAAGGTAAAAGGGTAAGTAAGGGGGGCTCTGTTAAGTAGACTTCTTCCGAAACCATGTCCTTGAGTGCTCTGAGTTCGTCAGTAATTGGTTCTTCATATTTTTTTACCCCTTTTACCGCGCAAGTGTTTTGCACTTGTGCGATAAAAGGTAAGTTTCTCAACATTCATTTAAGTTGATGTAGAAATTAAATGGTAGTGAGCCCCACGTCCTTCACCAGTCTTGAGTAGCAATCCTTCTTTTACCAGATAAATAAGGTCTTTTTTTAAAGTATTTCGTGAGTAAACTTTCAATTGTCTTTCAAGGTCTCCGATTTGTATGGTTTCTTTTTCTTTTACGTATTGTAAAATAGCTTGCTGTCGCTCATTTAATACAGTCTTCAGCTTGCTATATATTTCATATTTGGTCTCCAGTCTTTTGGTTAGCTCAACCAAGCATTCTAAAAAGAAGATTATCCAACCATTCATACGCTCATTTTCTTTACCCCTATTTTTTTGTCCTTCTATCAGGGCTCTGTAATAGTCTTCTTTTTTGGCCTCTATTGCATTTTCAAATGATATATACTGGATAAATTGATAATCTTGCTTCATTAGTAACAAAGAGGTTAAAAGCCTTGATAAACGTCCATTTCCATCTTGGTAGGGATGAATAGATAAGAATTCATATACAAAAGCTGCGGTTATCATTAATGGATGTAAGTCCTTTTTTGCTAATCTTTCATTTGTCCATGCAATTAACCCTTGCATCTCATGAAGAGTTAGATGTGGCTCAGTAGTTTTAAAAATTATTCGTTGTGTACCATCAGGATAATTGGCTACTACCTGATTAGAAAGGGTTTTGTATTGACCTTTATGCGTCAGGTCTTTACTACTGTATCTTAAAAGGATCCCATGTAATTGGTGGATATAGCGCTCTTCTAAAGTAATATCAGTATAGCTATTTAGGATAATTTCCAACGCCTCATAATAGCCAACCACTTCCTGTTCATCTCGACCTTGCAGCTTGGTTATTTTTATCGATTTCAATAGCTTTTCTACCTCCTTATCAGTAAGGGTTGCGCCTTCTATGCGGGTAGAGGAACCAATGCTTTCTATTGTGGCTATTTTTCTGAGTTCTTTCAGGTATTTACTTTGTTGCCTTTCAATAGATTTCCAACTACCTTTAAAACTATCAATAATGCTAAGTTGTTGAGTTATTTGCTGGTAAACGGAACTATTAAAGTCCAGCTTTTGCTTTATACTATTAGATATATCCATTTCGTATCCAATTTTATCCATTTATAAAAGTAAATAAAACTTTATTATTTACAGCATATTACTTTAAAGGATCCTCGCTTGTGCTAGAAAAAAAACTTGGCTTTACAGTAGTGCAAGAGATTATGATGGAGAAAAAGATTTATTAGATGTTTTATTGATCGATTAAAAAAGCTTGGCACAAGCGAAGACGCTTGCGCCATAAGGGGGTAAGTAAGAGGGTTTGTTAAGTGTCGATATCAAGTGCTAGACATGGTGTCAGGAGCTGACTCCTGACACTCAATGAATAATTTTTAGAATATTTCCGGATATCCTTCAGGATTAGCAAGATAGTGATCGACCATTGGGTTTTCAGCCCCTATTTCAATAAATTCAGCATGAATACGTTTTTCATAGCTACCTTTTGCTTCCCTTTTTTGTTGTCTGATAGCTTCAACTTTTTCGTATGAGAAGCCGCAAGCCAAGCATATTGCTCGAATTACTTCTAAAACATCAGCAAGCTCTTCTTGCATATGATATTCTGTTGTAGCTTCAATTGCTTCTTGTGCTTCTTCCATCAGTTTATCTTTCAAGCTTTTTAGGTAGTCCGCGTCATTTTCTAAGATCCTAGTAGATATTGCAATACCCTCTGAGTGTAGTATAGTTGGTAATTTATCTCTAATCAGTTTATCAAATTTAAATTTTCTTTTAAAGTCCATATTTGATTTAAGTTATATGATATTTTTGGTAAGTTTTAATTATGTAAATATTTAAGAAATTGAAGCTCGTCCAGACAAAATCACACATCACGTTGTTACTAGAATTAGTATGCATAAATAAAATAACATATTTTTGAGAACTTAAAAAATTTTCTAAGTGATAATTAACTTATTTTATTAAACTAGATCTATCAGCGTACAAAGACGACCTAGCAACTTTTATCCGTCTTTTCTAGGTATGCCTTTTTGATAAATTTATCTTTGTATGAATGTTTAGTTCTGAGTTAACTAGCTATTAAGTCTAGTATTTTGTAGGCTTAAGTTAGTTGTGTTACCAAAGGTTTAAAAAAATCTTAGACACTTAATTTTCTAAAACTATATGCTATCAATTAACCTAATTTATGGCCCAGCAATCCATTTTTGAAAGATATACTGTTACAGCCGCATTGCCTTATGCAAATGGTCCTATTCATATAGGACACCTAGCAGGTTGTTTTATTCCAGCCGATATTTATGCTCGGTATCTGCGCAGCAAACAGAGACAAGTTCTGTTTATCAGTGGTTCGGATGAACATGGAGTTTCTATAACTATTCGAGCCAAGCAGGAAGGTATTACTCCACAGCAAATAGTAGATAAATATCACTATTTGAACAAGCAAGATTTGGAAGAGCTTGGTATCAGTTTTGATATTTTTTCTAGAACGTCTTCTCAAGTACATTACGAGACGGCCTCTGATTTTTTTACCACTCTTTATAAAAAAGGTATACTCATTGCCCGAGAGACCGAGCAGTACTATGATCCTGCGGCCCAGCAATTTCTAGCCGATCGTTATATACGAGGCACCTGTCCTAAGTGTGGTTATCCAGATGCGTATGGTGACCAATGTGAGGCTTGTGGCACCACCCTTAGTCCAGAGGAGTTAATCAATCCGCGTTCTGCCTTAAGTGGAGAAAAGCCTATCTTAAAAACTACCAAACATTGGTACTTGCCCCTAAATGAATATGAGGGATGGCTTAAACATTGGATTTTGGAAACGCATACCGATTGGAAGTCGAATGTATATGGTCAGTGTAAATCTTGGTTGGAACAAGGCTTGCAACCTCGTGCTGTAACCCGCGACTTAGATTGGGGGGTTCCTGTGCCTTTGCCAGAAGCGATGCATAAAGTATTATATGTTTGGTTTGATGCCCCCATTGGATATATCAGTGCTACCAAAGAGTGGGCAGCTCAAAATGAGCAGGTATGGGAACCATTTTGGAAGGATTCGCAAACCAAACTGGTACATTTTTTAGGCAAAGACAATATTGTGTTTCATTCCATCATTTTTCCTGTCATGCTCCAGGCACATGGGGGATTCATTTTGCCAGATCAGGTACCTGCTAATGAATTTATGAATTTGGAAGGACAAAAAATTTCTACTTCACGTAACCATGCGGTGTGGCTCCATGAATATTTAGAAAAATTTAAAGACAAACAAGATGTATTGCGGTACGTACTCTGTACCAATGCTCCAGAGAGTAAAGACAGTGATTTTACATGGCAAGATTTTCAAGCTAAGAATAACAACGAGTTGGTGGCTACTCTGGGGAATTTTGTAAATAGAACGCTGGTACTCATACATAAATACTTTGCAGGTATAGTTCCTGAAACTACAAGCCTTACTAAGGTAGATCAAGCCGTGATAGAACACATGCAGAAAGCTCCTCAAGCAATTGGAGAAGCGATAGAGCGGTTTAAGTTTAAAGAGGCTATCCAGAAATGGATGGATCTAGGTAGGATAGGGAATAAGTATTTAGCAGATACAGAACCCTGGCACTTAATTAAAACCATGCCAGAGCAAGTACAAACCATTTTGAATATTAGCTTACAGCTTACAGCACATATTGCGATACTAGGAGCACCCTTTTTACCGTTTACGACTCGAAAACTTGCTGATATGCTTTTATTAGAAAGCTTGTTGTGGGATGATGCAGGAAAAGTAGATATTATTCTGCCAGGAGCTAGAATAAACCCTCCTCAACTGCTTTTTGACCGTATTGAAGATGAGATGATTAATCAACAACGAAGCTACTAAGAGTCCTTACCCATCCGTCACTCTGTAAGAACTTCGGTATTGTTTTACGATCTTTGTTACAATATGCTATCTAAAGTAGATGTACTACCGGTTAGGTATGTAGTTTTCCTCGCCCTCAGAGTCACCCGTTAGGGGACTCTCCTCGCCCTCAGAGTCACCCGTTAGGGGACTCTGAGGAAACCAGCGTTCTGAGTTCTGATCTAAATCAATTTTTTTTACCCTCAGAGTCCTTTTTAAATGATTCTGGGGGAGCTGTAAGTGGCTGAATCTAGCTATAAAGCTAGTAGAATTGGCTGTTAGTAGATATAGGTTAATTTATTCTTCGCTAGCAACTGACTTTTTTCCTTTCTTTTCGACTGTTTTATTAGCGAAAGATGCTTTAATAGCCTCTATGTCTACATTTTTGATGACTGGCTTTTTCAATAAATTTTTAATTCGGATCTGTCTCTTCTGTGCGTTTCTTCTGTTTCTTTTTACTTTTCTTTCTAACCTAGTAACTGCCATAACTTGTGTGTTTAATATAATGTTAAAATAATTTATCAAATTTAAATATTAGATATTTTAGGAGCAAGTATGTTACGACGATTTTATATGCTTATTTAGGGATGATGAGCATAAATAAAGAGAAATCTTGCGAGGAAATAAGCCTCTAGGGTTAGTCCGTACCAATATGAAAACGTGCATGCTGAGCTACGTTTTTATGACTTTTGTGTAAATACGATGGGCCGATCTCCTTTTGCTTGAGCAAAGTCTATCTTGTCTTTTATCAATAAAACGCTTATACCACTCAGTTTTAAATTCTTATTACGCAATTGAGTTACAGTCCAGGCAAATTTGTCACTTGTTAAGTCATGAAATACAACCTTGCTAGTTGAACCTTATTTCTTTGAATTAAGTTTCGCCTGCGGCAGGCGTTACTTTTTGCCAGCCATGCAAAAAGTAACAAAAAAATCTCCGCTGTGCATAAAAAGGCTAAAATTTTCACCCTCCACAGTTTAGCGGCCAGACCTGCGAAAAAACCCCAACGCTGCATACCTTCTGATCTCCGGCCTGGCCGCTCCTCCCTACAAATTTTTTAACGCCTTTTTATACAAGGCGGTTTTTTACGTTTCCCCAACCCTTTTCGATAGTATGGTACTTGGATCCTTTGAAAGGACAAACTTAATTTACTCATTCAACCTCTTTTTGCGTAAGGTGAGTGAATAACTTGTCTACATGTTTTTCGGTTGTGTTAGATTATAATTACTTTTGCAACTGGCTACGATATTAGGAGTGGTGACCGAGCGGTTGAAGGTGCTCGCCTGGAAAGCGGGTGTACCTCTAAAAGGGTACCGAGGGTTCGAATCCCTCCCACTCCGCTACATATCAGTACCTACATAATTCAAAATCTTATGACAATTCCTACCCATTACGAACCTAATCAAGTAGAACAGAAATGGTATCAATATTGGCTAGCGCAAGGATTTTTTAAAGCTAGACCTAATCCCAATAAAAAGCCTTATACCATCGTGATGCCACCACCTAACATAACAGGTGTGTTACATATGGGGCATGTACTTAATAATACGTTGCAAGATGTGCTGATTCGTAGAGCTAGGATGCAGGGGAGAGAGGCATGTTGGGTACCTGGTATCGATCATGCTTCTATAGCTACGGAAGCCAAGGTAGTTGCCATGCTCCAAGCAAAAGGTATTCAAAAGAAAGATTTAACCCGTGAAGCTTTTCTTGCCCATGTCTGGGAATGGAAAGATAAATATGGAAGTATCATACTCGAACAAATTAAGCAACTGGGAGCTTCTTGCGATTGGGACCGGTTATGTTTTACCATGGACCCTAATCCTTCTGAGGCTGTAAAAGATGTATTTATCAAACTTTATGAAGAAGGATATATCTACCAAGGTACACGGATGATTAACTGGGATCCACTAGGTAAGACGGCCCTAGCTGATGATGAAGTAAATTATAAACCCGTAGCTTCTAAACTCTACTATATCCGATACGAGGTAGTAGGTAGCCAAGATTATGTAACCATTGCTACTACACGCCCTGAAACTATTTTAGGAGATACAGCAGTTTGTGTTCATCCTGACGATACGCGCTATCAACATTTGCATGGCAAGCAGGTTGTAATACCCATTGCCAATAGAATTATCCCTATTATTACGGATGAGTATGTAGATAAAGATTTTGGTACAGGTTGCCTCAAAGTGACTCCTGCCCATGATATGAATGATTATGAATTAGGTAAAAGACATCATCTAGCCATTATTGACATATTCAATGAGGATGGTACCTTGAATTTAACAGCAGGGCATTATGTGGGAGAAGACCGATTTGTAGTTCGTGAGAAAATAGCCCAGGAATTGCAGGCACAAGGTTACCTCATCAAAATAGAACCGCACACTAGTAACATAGGATTTTCTGAACGTACGGATGCAGTAGTAGAACCTAGGCTTTCTAAGCAGTGGTTTGTGCGCATCAAGGAATTGGCTAAACCAGCTCTTGAACATGTATTGGATGATACGATTCAATTTCATCCTGCTAAATTCAAGCATATGTATCAGGCTTGGCTAGAAAATGTGCAGGATTGGTGTATATCTAGACAGTTGTGGTGGGGACATCGGATACCTGCATTTTATTTGCCCGATCATACCGTGATCGTAGCAGAAAATAGAGCAATAGCCTTGGCAAAGGCTCAAGCTCGTGCAGGCTATGAAAATCTTACAGAAGCAGACATACGACAAGATGAAGATGTCTTAGATACCTGGTTTTCTGCTTGGCTGTGGCCCATCAATGTATTCAAAGGTTTTGAGGATTCGGATAATGAGGCCATGCGTTACTTTTATCCTACGAACGACTTAGTTACGGCTCCGGAGATTATTTTCTTTTGGGTAGCTAGGATGATTATGGCAGGATATGCTTTTACGCAAAAGCCTCCTTTCAAAAATGTTTATTTTACAGGCATTGTTCGAGATAAATTGGGTAGAAAGATGTCCAAGTCTTTGGGAAATTCTCCTGATCCGCTTGAATTGATTAAACAATATGGTGCTGATGGAGTGCGTGTAGGCATGCTGTTTAGCTCTCCTGCGGGCAACGACTTGCTCTTTGACATTAAACTTTGTGAACAAGGCAGAAATTTTGCTAATAAACTTTGGAATATTTTTCGGCTTCTTAAGGGCTGGGAAATAGCAACAGACGGTAGCCAGGCCGAAGATACAATGGCTATCAGTTGGTTCAATGCGCGCCTAAATCAGGCATTAGCAACTATAGAAAATCATTTCGAGCAATTTCGTATTTCTGATGCGCTGATGGCTATTTATAAGCTCATCTGGGATGATTTTTGTGCCTGGTACCTAGAAATGATCAAGCCTCCTTATGGGCAACCTATCAGTTCTCATACGTACGCAGCTACGGTAGATATTTTAGAGATTTTGCTGAAAATACTGCATCCTTTTATGCCTTTTATTACAGAAGAGATCTGGCACCAACTTCAACCACGTACTGAACAAGATTGCATGATTGTTGCTTCTTGGCCTAAGGCTTTACCTTATGACAAGTTAATACTTGAGGACGCTAACTTGGCTTTTACGTTAATTACTGAGGTTAGGAATATACGAGCCAATGCAGGTATTTCTCCTAAAGAAGTACTTTCCCTATATACGGATAAGTCATTTCCTACCTGGTTTAAAAAATTCAATAACTATATACAAAAATTGGGACACGTTGCGCTAGCAGAATCAAAAGAAATTCTCCTGCAGAATAGCATAAGTTTTACGGTCCAAGAGCAAATATTTTATATTCCTTTATTAGAAAAGGTCGATAAAGATCAGGAGATAGCGCGTTTACATAAAGAACTGGCTTACTACCAAGGGTTTCTGGAAGCAGTAACAAAAAAACTAGACAATACAAGATTTTTACAGCAAGCTCCTAAAGAAGTAGTAGCAGTAGAAAGTAAAAAGAAAGCAGATGCTATAGAAAAAATCAAGCTTATAGAAAATAGGCTATTAACGCTTAGACCCTGTTCATAATCTTTGTTTAAAGATAGTAGATGATAAATTAAAGGGGGTGTATTCAACTTTAAAAAGGAAGGTTATATATGCGCACTAACCCTATGTTTGTCAATTAAACGAGTGTTTAAAGTATGACAACTAAATGTTCATTTAAAAGTTTAGGAGTGCTAAAATATCTAGGGTCTTCCACATTGATTTTTACCAACTAGTTGCAAATTATCTAGCTACCAACTAATATATGGTCAACATTTACAAACCAAATTAAATATGAAAAGAAATTATAGCTTAAGCCATAAGCTAGTAGCTGCTGTTTTATTATTAAGTTTATTCTTACAAAGCTGTGAAAATTCCTCTAATCAGCTAGTTCCTCAAGAGAAAGAATCTCCAGATGAAATATCGGGATCGAGTAAAGACATTCAGATAGACGTAAAACCGTTAGTAGATAAAGAACTTACAGAAGAAGGAGGGAATTTAGTTACTTTTCATAAGCAAGGGGATAGTTTGAAAGCAGACGTAATTACACATGAGACAGCGGATTCTTTTAAACCAACTATCTGTAAGAATTTTCCTGTTAAAATAGTTCCAGATGTAAAGATAGAACAACTACCACATCTAAGTAAAATAGAACAAAAGAAATTTATCCATGTAAACTTACCTAAAAACGATCAACCAGGGAGTGTAGAAGTAAAAAATATGAGACTTTTAGGAGGGGTGAAAAGAAGTATTATCAACAAAGGAGATGAGGATCAAGAAGGGGAAAAAGAGCAGGAGAAAGAAAAGGAAAAAGTTGAAGATAAAGAAGCCGAGTTAGAAGAGAAAAGAGGCTACATGTCAGCTAGATACCAGGAGTTACTAAGACTGGCCGATGTAGAAAAAAGTGTAAAAGCTCAATTTCTTTTAGGTCACCGGGCATATGCACAATGGAAAAAAGAAGGACAAAAGGAGCAAGATTATCAAGAAGCTACATATTGGTTAAAAGAAGCAGAAGGCCAAGGCTATCAGGCAGCCATTATTTTACTAAAAGAATTACAACTACTTAAAGACCAAGCATCGGATGGGAATACATCATTACATTTAGCAATCAAGCAAGTTGATGCAACATTAGAGAATCAGTTTAAAGAAGTCAGTATGAATCTGAATGACTTTAGGAATAGAGATTCTACTACATTAAAGCACTTATGTTTTATGGTGCTTAAGGATATTTTTATAAAAGAAGTAAAGGAGGCAATAATATTATTACTACAGCTAGGAGCGGATATCCATGCCAAAAATAAAGACGGAGATACGCCTTTACATTTAGCTGCTCAAAAAGGTTATTTGGGAATAGTAAAGCTGATACTAAAGCTGACAGCTGATACCCATACCAAGAATAATAAGGGGCAAGCCCCTTTACATATGGCTGCTGTTAAGGGACATTTGCAAGTAGTCAAGCTATTATTAGATAAAAAAGCAAAAGATATATACAATAAAGATAAAGAAGGCCATACGGCTTTGCACTGCGCTGTTCAAGGAGGTACTACAGAACTAGTTAAATTGTTAATAGAAAAAGGGGCTAATATAAATACTAAGGATAAGGAGGGTTGTACTCCACTATATCTAGCAGCACAAGGAGGACATATAGGAATAGTTAAGTTATTACTAGAGAAAGGGGCTAATATAAATGCCAAGGATGATGATGATTGTACTCCGCTAATTATAGCAGCACAAGAAGGGCATACAGCAATAGTCAAGTTATTACTAGAGCACGGAGTAGATGTAAATGCCAAGGATAATGATGGTTATACCCCACTATCTATAGCAGCACGAGAAGGACATACAGCAATAGTCAAGTTATTACTAGAGCACGGAGCAGATGTAAATGCCAAGAATAAATATGGTTGTGCCCCACTATATCTAGCAGCAGAAGAAGGACATACAGCAATAGTCAAGTTATTACTAGAGCACGGAGCAGATGTAAATGCCAAGGATAAGGATGGTGATACTCCACTATCTATAGCAGCACTAAAAGGACATGTAGCAATAGTCAAGTTATTACTAGAGCACGGAGCAGACGTAAATGCCAAGGATAAGGATGGTTATACCCCACTATCCATAGCAGCACAAAAAGGACATGTAGAAATAGTCAGGTTATTACTAAAGAAAAGGGCAGATGTAAATGCTAAGGATAAGGCTGGTGATACCCCACTATTTTTAGCAGCACACAAAGGACATGTAGCAATAGTCAAGTTATTACTAGCAGATGTAAATGCCAAGAGTAATTATGGTTATACTCCACTATCTACAGCAGCACGAGGAGGACATATAGAAATAGTCAAGTTATTACTAGAGCACGGAGCAGATGTAAATGCCAAGGGTAAAAATGCTAGTACTCCACCACTATATCTAGCAGCACAAGGAGGACATATAGAAATAGTCAAGTTATTACTAGAGCACGGAGCAGATGTAAATGCCAAGAGTAAAAAGGATCGTATTCCGCTACTTATAGCAGCACACGAAGGACATATAGCAATAGTCAAGTTATTACTAGAGCACGGAGCAGATGTAAATGCCAAGGATAATAATGGTTATACTTCACTATATGTGGCATCACAAAAAGGACATATAGAAATAGTCAAGTTATTACTAGAGCACGGAGCAGATGTAAATGCCAAGGATAATAATGGTTATACTTCACTATATGTGGCATCACAAAAAGGACATATAGAAATAGTCAAGTTATTACTAGAAAAAGGAGCAGATGTAAATGCCAAGGATAAGGATGGTGATACCCCACTATCTATAGCAGCAGAAGAAGGACATATAGAAATAGTCAAGTTATTACTAGAGAACGGAGCAGATGTAAATGCCAAGGATAAGGATGGTTATACCCCACTATCTATAGCAGCAGAAGAAGGACATATAGCAATAGTCAAGTTATTACTAGAGAAAGGAGCAGATGTAAATGCCAAGGATAAGGATGATTTTACTTCACTATATGTGGCAGCACAAGGAGGACATATAGAAATAGTCAAGTTATTACTAGAGCACGGAGCAGATGTAAATGCCAAGAATAAGGATGATTTTACTTCACTATATGTGGCAGCACAAGGAGGACATATAGAAATAGTCAAGTTATTACTAGAGAAAGGAGCAGATGTAAATGCCGAGAGTAAAAGTGATTGCATTTCACTATATGTGGCAGCACAAGGAGGACATATAGCAATAGTCAAGTTATTACTAGAGCACGGAGCAGATGTAAATGCCAAGAATAAGAATGATTTTACTTCACTATATGTGGCAGCACAAGGAGGACATATAGAAATAGTCAAGTTATTACTAGAGCACGGAGCAGATGTAAATGCCAAGAATAAGAATGATTTTACTTCACTATATGTGACATCACAAAAAGGACATATAGCAATAGTCAAGTTATTACTAGAGAAAGGAGCAGATGTAAATGCCGAGAGTAAGCGTGGTTGCACTTCATTATATCTAGCATCACACGAAGGACATATAGCAATAGTCAAGTTATTACTAGAGCACGGAGCAGATGTAAATGCCGAGAGTAAAAGTGGTTTTACTTCACTATATGTGGCAGCACAAGGAGGACATATAGAAATAGTCAAGTTATTACTAGAGAACGGAGCAGATGTAAATGCCAAGGATAAGGATGGTGATACCCCACTATCTATAGCATCACAAGAAGGACATATAGAAATAGTCAAGTTATTACTAGAGAAAGGAGCAGATATAAATGCCAAGGGTAAAAATGTTAGTACTCCACTATATCTAGCATCACAAGAAGGACATATAGCAATAGTCAAGTTATTACTAGAGCACGGAGCAGATGTAAATGCGAAGTATAAGGATGATTTTACTTCACTATATGTGGCAGCATACCAAGGACATATAGAAATAGTCAAGTTATTACTAGAGCACGGAGCAGATGTAAATGCCAAGGGTAAAAATGTTCGTACTCCACTATCTATAGCTATAAAAATAGGACATGTAGCAATAGTCAAGTTATTACGAGAAAAAGGAGCAAAGTCTTACAGTGATCAGGTAGTTTATTTGTACTAGTTTGAATTTAATCTGACAAGTAGTATAATTGATTAAAAATAAAATTTAAACTAGGAATAAAAATGAATTTAAACCAAAAATAATAAGACCTAAAATAGGGTTACTAGAAGTAGCTAAAAAACTAGGAAATGTATCTACAGCCTGTAAGACTATGGGCTATAGTAGAGATAGTTACTATCGTTTTAAAGAACTATATGAGAAAGGCGGGGAAGAAGCACTTTATGAACTTACGCGTAAAAAACCAATCCTTGCTAACCGAGTAGAAGCTCATGTAGAAAAGGCGGTAGTGGTATCCTATCCAGCTTATGGACAATTACGGGTATCTAATGAATTGAAGAAGCAAGGGATGTTGGTATCTCCTGGAGGTGTAAGATCGATTTGGCTTAGAAATGATTTGAATAACCTTAAGAAGCGATTAACAGCTTTAGAAGCTAAGCTGGCACAGGATGGTATTCTACTTACCGAAGCACGGCTAAGAGCATTAGAAAATAAGAAGAGCATACAAGAGGCACATGGAGAAATAGAAACAGTCCACCCAGGGTATCTAGGTTGCCAGGACACGTATTATGTAGGTAACTTTAAGGGAATAGGAAAAGTATACGGACAAACCTATATCGATAGTTATACTAGAGTTGCAGAGGCAAAACTATATACTGAAAAGACAGCTATTACTTCTGCTGATATCTTGAATGATCGAGTATTACCTTGGTATGAAGAGCAAGGAGTACCTATTCTCCGTATTATGACTGATAGAGGTACCGAGTATAAAGGAATCATAGAGCATCATGCTTATGAGCTATTTTTGAGTATAGAAGGAATAGAACAAAGCTTATTCACCACAAACCAACGGTATGTGTGAACAGTTTCATAAGACGATGAAGACTGAATTTTATGACACAGCAATGAGGAAAAAGATCTATACTAGCTTAGAAGAGTTACGGACTGACTTGGATAAATGGTTATATGAATATAATTATGAGCGGAGTCATAGTGGAAAATATTGTTATGGAAAGACGCCTATGCAGACATTTATAGATAGTAAACATTTAGCTTTGGAAAGGAACAACGAATTGTTGTATCTTGAAAGCATGTCTGACAGTCGAGAGTCTACTGCCAATTCCTCCCCCCTGTCGTGATAGTTTGTCAGATTAAATGATGACTAGTACACGAAATGCTGAATGAGATAGAAACTATTTGTGCTCAGTTGAAGAAAATAGTGACAGCAACAGCGCCAATCAGAAACAAATATATAGATATAGGCTATACATTCGTATGGCCTAATTTTTATTATAAATATGAGATCGCATGTTATAAATAGTTGGTAAAAAACTTGACTTACAAAATTTAATTTGCTAACTAGTGATTAATATCTTAATTTGTTTACTAGTAAACGGAATTAGATATTTAAAAAATGAGTAATGTCTAACCTATAAATATATATAGTTATGAAAAACTCAATTAAATACTTACGATTATTAAGCCTATATGGAATTGTAGGTTTAATACTATCTGTTTTTGGAACTAGCCAAGTTTTAGGAACAATAGATAAAACCAGTAATAAGCAATTAGCTAGAAATTATCCAGGAATAGTTGATTCTTCTTTAGCTAATATCAATCTTATTCAAGAAAATGGACAAGTTGTGAAGCCACTTTTAGATTTTCTGGCACTTTTTAATATCAGACACGACGGTACCGTAAGGTCTATTAATGCAGCTATGCAAGAAAATTTTATAAGAAAATCAGGATTAGAACGTTGGGATGTCATAGATACACAAGAGGATAAAAGATTACGAACACCAGCATTAAGGCTACTTAGAAATATGGAACTGGTTGATGCGATTCTTCATTTCCAAGTTAATGCAGATTATTTTCTTTTGTTCGGTGCTACAATACCTAGAGCTGAAAAACGTTTCAACGATTTTTTAGCACAGTATAATGCAGGTACGTTGCAATGTAAGCATATCGTTTTTTTAGGAGGAGTTAGAAAATTGCAGCCTAGTGAGATAGAAAGAATGAAGGTTATATCAGGCATATCTTTTGCTGGTTTTCTTAAAGACTTAAATATAAAGGAAACGGATCTTACAGAAGCCCACATGCTCCGTTTTATATGGAAAACCAAAGCGACAAAGCGTCTGAAAGATAAATTTCAGGAGCCTAAAAATTTATTCTTTATCAATTCTACAAATATTACAGATGGGGCTAATGAAAGACCTACTTCCATTAATACTATAGAAACTTGGCTTAAAGCGTATCTTCCTACGCCCGGTAGTTGCCATGCAAATGTTGAGAAGCCTTATGGGATTAGAATAGAGAAAAGTTTAAGGTATGAGCTAGAAAAATATAACAGACAATTAATCAATGTAAAGAAACGATTTTCTATAACATGGAATAGTTCTGCAAGTGACCCAAATCTATTACTAGCTATTTATAAGGATGAGCTTGCTAGAACTTTCTTAACCGAATATAATCTTAAAAAGTATTTAGGGATTATAAAAGATTAAATATTTGATTCAGAGGGTAATGTTTATTATAAAGCCTTTCACTAACCATATGTTGGTGGAAGGCTTTACCTTTAGTATCCTTAATTCATGGTCTGTGACTCCACAGATCATACTTATTGTGTCCTGTGTGCCACAAGCCACGGAAAGGGGGAAAGAGAAACTCTATTGGACCTTCTGCGAAAGAAAAAATTAGGGAAATTTATCCCCTCTCAAAATATCTACGTGCCCTTTTTTATATACTAAAAATCTTTTCGCAGAAGGTCTATTATTCTATATCGCGTCCGCCTTGTTCATTGAGATAATGACGTATGATATTTTTTTCATCCATAGCAGGTTTTTCTTCTAGCTGAATATCTTTTCTTAAATAAGCAGGTACGTCTAAATAATCTCTAAGATCCTCTTCACTTAGCACAGTTGCTTGTTGTTTGGCTAATTCTTTTATTCTGTTTTGTGCTTTTTCATGTAATATTTGTTTTTTTTCTTCTAGTAAATCAAAGGGCAAAGGAAGTGTACCAGACCCTTGTCTAATAGGTTGAAAAGGCCTTCTATTATTTTTTATGTGCTGCTGTGGTTGTGTCTGCTTCTTGAAAGTGTCGTATCTATGTTTTAATTCATTTGATTTAGCTTCCTCTTCATTTCTAGAAGAAAAGCCTTCAAATAGATACCCTTGCGAAGATTTGCCTGGAACCTGCTTAGCATCCGTCTTGTTAGTAACATGATTAGTTTCGCCAGTGTCTTCTTGTTTATCTTCAAAACCAGTGGCGATAACAGTTACCCGAATGCTTTCTTTGAGTTGTTTGTCTGATCCATGACCAAAAATCATTTCCGCATCTTCGCCCACCTGCTCTTGTATGTAGTCAGTAATGGTAGCGAGTTCGTCCATGTGCATTTCTGCCTCTTGACCTGAAACAATTGAAAGAAGGATTTTCTTAGCTCCATGTATATCTTTATAGTCGAGTAGGGGAGAAGTTAGGGCTAGTTCGGCAGCCTTTCTGGCTCTTCCTTCTCCTTCTGCTTGGGCTGATCCCATTACTGCTGCCCCTGCCTTTTTCATGACCGTTTTTACATCTTCAAAGTCCACATTTACATAACCTGGCACCGTAATAATTTCTGCAATACTTTTAGCAGCGGTTGTCAAGACATTATCAGCTTGGGCAAATGCATTTCCTATAGAAAGATTTCCTAGAACTTGTCTGAGTCGATCATTTAAAATAACTAATACGGTGTCACAATGTTGACGTAGTTCTTTGATTCCAGCTTGTGCTTGTAAAAGTTTCTTTTTACCTTCAAAAGCAAACGGTAACGTGACAATGCCTACTGTAAGTATCCCTAATTTGCTGGCTATGCTAGCAATAACAGGAGCTGCACCGGTACCAGTACCTCCGCCCATTCCTGCCGTAACAAAAAGCATTTTAGTTCCGTCATTAAGTAGTGCTTGTATTTCTTCTTTGCTTTCGATAGCAGCATTTTTACCTACTTCAGGATTTGCACCAGCTCCCAAGCCGCTTGTTAGATTAATACCAATTTGCAATTTATGTTGTACTGGACTATTCTGGAGTGCCTGCTCATCTGTATTGCAAACGATAAATGTTACATCTTGAATACCCCGCTTATACATGTTATTTACAGCATTACCACCTCCACCACCTACACCTATTACTTTTATAATTGATTTTTTAGGCTGTGTAACCATATCAAATCGATGTGTCCTGGATTCCATAGTAGTTAATTATCTATTTTAATTAGATGGATCTTCGTAATCATCTATTAGAAGTCCTTTCGTTTTATTTAAAATTCTTCTAAAGAGATCTGTACCCTGCTTCTCTTTTTTATAAGCTTGTTTAGCAATATTTTTAGAAGCTACTTTAGAAGTCTTATAACTCGCCTCTCTGTAGTCGAGGTCCTTAAATCCTGCTAAAACAAGACCAACCGATGTAGCACACATGGGGTTATTGATTTCCTCCACATGATTTTTGTCTAATAGATCGTTGGGAAAGCCTAATCTTGTATCTAGCCCAGTTATATATTCAAACAATTTCTTTAGTGATTGAAGTTGTGAGCCACCGCCCGTGATTACAATACCAGCTGCAAGCTTATTATGAAAACCAGATGTGATAATTTCTGCATGGATCAGTTCTATGATTTCTTCCATCCTAGCTTCTATAATATGAGCCAAATTTCTTACAGATACTTCTTTAGGTGGGCGATTTCGCAGTCCAGGTATGCTGATAATTTCTTCAGCATTTGTTTCTTCAACGATAGCTTTACCAAATTGCTTTTTTAGGAGTTCTGCTTGATATTCCATTACTTGAAATCCAGTTTTAATGTCTGCTGTGATGCTATTACCTCCAAAAGGTATGACAGCAGTATGGCGAATAATGGAATCATAAAAAATGGCTATATCTACGGTGCCTCCTCCTATATCTACTAAACAGACACCGGCTTCTTTCTCTTCTTCACTCAGGGTAGCTAGACTAGAAGCAAGCGGTTCTAAAATTAGTTCAGCGACTTCTAAACCTGCTCTTTGAGTACATTTATGTACGTTATTAATAGCATTAGTTTGGGCAGTAATAACATGGAAATCTGCTTCCAATCTAACACCTGTCATACCTACTGGATCTTTAATGTTCTCTTCATAATCAACCATATAGTTTTGAGGCATTACGTGGATGATTTCACTTCCAGGCGGAGTTAAAATTTTGTACATATCGTTGGTGAGCCTGATCACATCTTCTACTGTAATCTCTTCATCAGTGCGATCTCGTGTAATACTACCATGCTGTACGCTACTTTTAATATGTCTTCCAGCAATACCAACATTTACAACTCTGATATCTATGCCAGAGATTTCCTCAGCCTGCCTCATAGCTTCTTTAATGGCAATTACTGTCTTGTCAAGGTTAGTAATTACTCCCCTTACTACGCCTTCTGATACTGCTTTCCCCATACCAAGAATTACTAAATTGCCTTGTGTATCCTTTTTACCTACCACTGCTAAAACTTTGGTAGTGCCTACATCAAGTCCTACAATTATTTTTTCATTTTCCATCTTCTATTCGCAAACTATTTGGTTATCAAACTTAAGATTTATTCGTTTATAGCTATTCCAACCTTTGTAAGGAAGAATGTCTTTATAAAAGATCTTAAGTTTTTTCATTTTATTTTCAATATTATCTGGGCTGCCCAAGTATACTTTATGTCTGTTAAACTGAGTGGATAGTGTTAATTCATTCCGATTGTCTATACTAATATGTGTAACCTGTGCTTTCCAAAAAGGGTCTTTATCAATTAAATTAAGCGCTTTTAAAATTGCTTCCCCATATGGGGCATCTCGTATACTGCTTTTTAATTTACATAATATTTCGCTATCTACAAGTAGAACCCTGGCAGCATAGCTAGTAGATAAAGGTAATATTCCTCCTACTTCGTCAATATAACGATCTGTTTCAGAAGAACACGTCATCCTGGCTATAACCTGTTTGGGTAAGATAAGGATGTTTAGATCACCTTTCCAAGTTTTATATACGGTGCAAAACCGAATAAAATCATGTGATTTTATAATGGTTTCAATATTCTTACTTTTTATCTGCTGCAAGCTAAGCGTATTTTCATATTTCTTAGCTAGGTAGGCAAGTATATCTTTTTCTTTTATAAAAGACTGATCTGATAAATTCTTTATATGTATGTTGATACGCTTACATGGCTGATCTATATACTTCTTTTCAGCAATAAAAATAGAGCTTACTAACAATAGCAGACCAAATACTAAGCTCAAAGTTTTTATCCATCTATAAATCATGCTGATATTTAAAGACAAATCTGATGAAACCTATTTTTTTACTTAAGAAGTTGAGCACTGAAATAACGCGTATAAAATTACGGGTAATATATGGTTTTTTAGTATAATCTGCTAAATATTTCTTAGTACATATTTTAATGATACAAAGAGGTCTTTCGAAACCAAGAATTTTGTTCTCTAGGCAGTAAGGAATTTGTGAGAAACCGGCGTTGGAGTGTCAGGAGGAAACTCCTGACAGCACATGAGGATTTTGGTGTCAGGGCTCCAGCCCTGACTCACACTTACTGACGAACCTAGGGGACTAAAGGCGACGATTTTGAAAGAACTCCAAGATTAAATTAGTTGAAAGTAGAAGCATATTAACCATACTAAAAATAAAATAGGTAATAAGAATGGGATAGCAAAATAAATGATATAACTGAAGAAAGGTGGCATGCGTACACCTAGTTGTTCTGCGATCGATTTAACCATAAAATTAGGTCCATTACCGATATAGGTCATGGCTCCAAAAAACACAGAAGCAATAGATATCGATTTTAGCCTAAGTATGGAGTTGACAAATCCTTGACCCATAGCATAATGATATACATCCGAGGCTTGTAATATATCACCTCCTTGCGAAGCCATACTGGCAGCTACAAAGTTTAGGTAGGTAGGTGCATTGTCTAATACAGAAGAAAAAATACCAGATCCCCAATATAAGGTGTTATGACTAATTAAGCTAATACCAGCTTCAGATTGAGCAAAAGCACTGATTAAAGTTAATGCCGGTATCATGGTTCCGAAAATACCTATAAATATGAGAATGACTTCTTTAATAGGTCCAAAGCTAAACGCATTATTTTGCAATGCTGTAGGGTTAGCGTATCGATAAGAAAACCAGGCTAATCCAAATAATAAAAGCTCTCTTAAAAATGAAAAATCATGCCCATGGTAATGAATAGCTGGTACCCAACTAAATATATTTGGATCGACAAATACAGCCATTACAATTAAAAAGAGCCAAATAAAGTTACGTTTACCAACAATTTGTATGGTGCTACCTTTTTGTTCCAGTGGCCTATCTTTTTGATTAAATGTTATATTTCTTTTGTCAAGCCAAAAGAAGATAATACTTAGTATACAGAGCGCTATTAACCACGGCATCAAATTGTTTTGAAGGGTCCAGAAAAAAGGCACACCTTTTAAAAAGCCCAAGAAAAGAGGTGGATCCCCGATTGGAGTAAGAGCACCCCCTACATTACTAACGATAAATATAAAGAACACAATATGATATATTTTAATTCTTTCTTGGTTCAGGCGAATATAAGGTCGGATTAACAGCATGGATGCGCCTGTAGTGCCAATCAGGTTGGCTAAAACTGCGCCTAGTAATAACAAGAAAAGGTTCGTTGCTGGCATAGCGGCTTTATTGATCTTAATTAAAATACCCCCAGATGCCATGAACAAGGCGCTAATAAGTGCTATAAACTGGATATATTCCATGATCGCCTCTATAGGTTTGGTATAATTACCTAACACAAATAGATAATAGCTAATTACCAATCCGGATAATAAAATGGATATTTTAGGATAATGCTTATGCCAAAAGGACTCGTATAATAGCGGTCCGGTAGCAATCATCAACAACAAGATGATGAAAGGTAATGCAAGCCAGCTTGGAGGTAGGAGGTGATGAGTTTGGCTAGACTTTTGTTTCTCTGTATTAGCAACTGTTATTGTTTTGGAATTGAGTTCTCTAGTATCTGTACCTTTTAATAGGGTGCTGCTAGCTGAAGTTGACACTGGAGTGTTACTTGCTAGGGCCTGGGTTGCATGATTCCCTATTCCCAATATGAACAAGTATAACCCAAAAACACTAATAGTGATGTTTCTAAACATATGGTCAAAAGTTAAATTATCATGCTAAACTAATAAGCTTATATAGGAAGCGCAAAATTTTTAGTAGAGTTCTGGCAGAACCGTCGCCTTGAGTCCCCTGGGTTCGTCAGTAATTGGTTCTTCATATTTATTTACTGCAGTAAACTCCAGTTTCTCGCAAATTCTTTCCTGCCCAGCGAACTTAATTCTTGGTTATGCCAGAACCCTAGTATTTCAATGTGCTGTCCGTTAGGCCGTCAATTTTTGGTGGCGAGAACTACCTCTCGCCACCACCGGATTTATCTTCAATATTTAGCTAATTTTAATACTTCCGTGATCTGTGGCACACAAACCACTACCAATTGAGGGTCATTTATTTTTCTGGCCGCATCTGCGGGAAGAAAATGACCTCTTGAATAGAAGGAGAGTTAGTCATAATCATGGCTAACCGGTCAATTCCAATCCCTAAACCGGCTGTAGGAGGCATTCCATAGCTCAAAGCTCTTAGGAAATCTTCATCTAGCATCATCGCTTCTTCATCTCCTCGTTGACCCAGTTGGAGCTGATCTTCAAAGCGGTTACGTTGTTCGATGGGGTCGTTGAGCTCAGAAAAAGCATTGCATATTTCTTTGCCATTACAAATAGCTTCAAACCTTTCTACTAAATTGGGATTATCCCGATGTTGTTTAGCAAGAGGTGACATTTCTACTGGATAATCGGTAATAAACGTAGGTTGGATAAGATGCGGTTCGCATTCCGCTCCAAAGATTTCATCAATAATTTTTCCTTTTCCTGCTGAGGATTCTAAAGGTATATGGAGTTGTGCGGCTGTTTTTCTTAATTCAGTTTCCTCCATATTGGAAATGTCTATCCCTGTAAAATGCTGGATGGCTTCGAACATCGTAAATCTTTTCCACGGTCTTTTAAAGTTGATGGTATGTTCACCTACTTGTACTTCTGTAGTTCCATGGAGTTTTAAAGCGATCTGTTCTAACAATTCTTCGGTCAAGTTCATCATCCATCTGTAATCTTTATAAGCTACATATAGCTCTAACATGGTAAATTCTGGATTATGAAACCGAGACATCCCTTCATTGCGAAAGTCTTTCGCAAATTCATAAACACCCTCATAGCCCCCTACGATTAGCCTTTTAAGATATAACTCATTGGCAATCCTTAAGTAAAGGGTCGTATTCAATGTATTGTGATGCGTTTTAAAAGGCCTAGCTGCAGCTCCGCCATAAAGAGGTTGTAGGATAGGCGTTTCTACCTCTGCACACCCTTGTGCATTTAAATATTCCCTAATTGTATGAATCATCTGGGTCCGCTTTTGAAAGATCGTTCTTACAGTAGGGGTCACGAGTAGGTCTACATATCTTTGTCTATATCTTTGTTCAGGATCTGTAAATGCATCATAAACCTGTTTTTCATCTTCTTTGACCATTGGCAACGGACGGAGCGATTTAGCCAATAAGGTAAGTTGTTGTACTTGTATGGTTATTTCTCCTACGTGGGTAGTAAATACAAAACCTTCTATGCCTATTAGATCACCTATATCTAATAATTTTTTGAAAACTAGGTTATACAAGCTTTTATCTTCTCCTGGGCATAAGGTATCCCGATGTATGTACAGTTGTATTTTTCCTTTTGCATCTTGCAGCTCCACAAAAGAAGCAGCTCCCATAATTCTTCTGCTCATCATGCGCCCGGCTATGCGTACAGCTTGAAAATCTTGGGATGACTTATTAAAATTGACTAAAATATCTTCAGTAGAAGTATTCGTTACAAAAGTGACGGCAGGGTAGGGGTTGATACCTAGTGCTTCTAATTCTTCTTTTTTCTTTCTTCGTAATAATTCTTGCTCGCTTATAAAATATGACATAGTATGTGTTTGGCTAAGCTTTCTTGCATGGTCTAGTACCAATAAAAAATATCGGACTAAACTAAACTTTTTTAACAAATTAAAAGATATATTTAGTTACCAAATTGAATGAAGCTATTGTACATATTATTTAAAAATCTAAATATTGCAAATTTTTGTTAAAATATTTCATTTTTGTCTTGTATGTATGACTGATTAGAAGTAGATTGACTACAACTTGCTAATTATAATTTTTAAACTAAGTAATAAAGAGAATAAATTGGAGGGGTAAAAACGAGTCGCTTTTTAAATCATACAAAAAGTTAAATTTATAAGTTATGAGTAAATCTTCTTACCTAACCAAAGAATTAAGACAAGCCATCGGCCTTTTATCGATAGGTACTTTTTTAGAATATTTTGATTTGTTCTTATATGCGCACATGGCTGTTTTGTTGAATGATTTGTTTTTTCCTCCTGCAGACACGCATGCCCAATCCTTATTAGGGGCATTTGCTTTTTGCAGTTCCTTTGTTTTTAGGCCCATAGGAGCACTATTATTTGGTTATATAGGTGATAATTATGGACGAAAGGTAACGGTAGTGATTACTACTTTTATGATGGCTGTTACTTGTTTAATTATGGCCAATGCTCCTACGTATTCACAAATAGGTATTGGGGCTGCTTGGATTATCACCGTATGTCGTATTATGCAAGGCATGTCTTCTTTGGGAGAAGTAACAGGCGCGCAGCTTTTTTTAACAGAAGCGACTCCATTTCCTATCAGGTTTCCAGTGGTAGGCTTAATTATGGTATTTATTACGTTAGGTATATTAGTTGCTATTGCAGTAGCAGCGTTAGCGACTTCCTATGGATTTAATTGGCGGATAGCCTTTTGGGTTGGTGCAGGCGTAGCACTTGTTGGCAGTATGGCACGAACTAATTTACGGGAATCTCCTGAGTTTGCAGATGCACGAAAAAGGTTGCAAAATGTGGCCGATCGAGCAAAGGAGAACCTAGATCAGATAAAAAAGAGACCTTTTTATAACCAACCCGTAAATCCTAAAACAGCCTGGGCTTATTTTTGGATTATGTGTACGAGTCCAGTAGTCATTTATTTCGTTTACTTCTATAGTGCTAATATTCTTAAAAAGATGTTTGGATATACCGCACATCAGGTTATAGTTCATAATTTGTTATTAGTAACAGTAGAATTATTTGGGTGGGCTATACTTAGAACTTACTTAACTAGATTTATACATCCGCTTAAAATTCTTCGACTTAGCTGGATGATGTTATTCCTATATGTTCTATTTGTACCTTGGTTATTAAATCATGTAACTACTGTATGGCATCTTTTCCTTGTCCAAATCTCGATGGTTTTACTTAGGGTAATGGATTTTCCAGCAGTACCTATTTTCTATAAAAATTTCCCTGTTTTTAAACGTTTTTCTTATGCAAGTACTTTATTTGCTTTAGCATATGCTTTTGCTTATGCAATTACTTCATTTGGCCTAACCTATCTAATAAATACGTGTGGTTACTGGGGTTTGTTAGTAATCATGATCCCGGTGCTAATTGGCTATGGGTATGGGCTTAATCATTTTATCAACTTAGAAAAAGTCGCTGAGAGATATCCCAAGTTGCCTAGTTGGGATGAAAAGTGAAGCAAAAGTATAATCCCTCCTCACCGTGGTCTGTGTGCCATAGACCATGGTGTGAGAGTGAGAAATGTTTTTTTCTAAACATATCAATTAAAATGGGAATATTATATCATCAAGTACACATCCATAGTTCTCAAGAAATTCTTTACAAAGCTATTGTAAAGGAAATTGGTAGTTGGTGGGATAAACCCAAAGAGGTAAAAAAGGATGAAAGTTTAATATTAGAATTTAATCCGGGATCACAGCATGGGCTGCTGAGAATGAAAGTACTGACGTTGGAACCAAATAGCCGTGTAGAATGGGAATGCATTAGTATTCATCCGCCAAGTAGCCCAGCGTCTGCTTGGACGGGTACGTATATCATTTTTAAAATAACTGAAAAAGGCAGCGTAACTATATTGGATTTTTACCACGTGGGTTGGGATGAAAAAAGCGAATATTATGGTTTTTGCAATTATCACTGGGGAGAAGCATTGCAGAATCTGAAAAAGTGGTGTGAATCACAAAATTCGGGATCCAAAGTTTAAGTGTGTGTCAATATAAGGACTAATACGTTATGATCATGCTACTTTAACAATTCCTAGCTTATCTATCGCATAACTCTTATCTATTATTAGATCGGTAATTTTTTTCTCAGAGGGAATCTCAAACATTGCATCCATGATAATTGCTTCACAAATAGAGCGTAAGCCTCTGGCTCCTAATTTGAGTGCTAGCGCATGCTCTACCATATAGTCCAAAGCATCTTCGGTAATTGTTAACTTGATATCATCCATGGCAAAAAGCTTGGTATACTGTTTAATCAAGGCATTTTTGGGTTCTGTAAGGATGCTCCTTAGCGCTTTTGCATCAATCGGGTTGAGGTAACTAATGATGGGTAATCTACCTATTAATTCAGGAATTAAACCATATGCTTTCAAATCTATAGAAGATACATATCTTAACAGGTTCTGTTCTCTGGTAGTCTTACTTTTCTGTTGAGTGATATCAAAACCTAGCGTTCCTGCATTCAGTCTCTTACCGATAACCTTATCTATTCCTTCAAAAGCTCCTCCACATATGAATAAAATATTTTCTGTGTTTACAGGGATCATTTTTTGATCTGGATGCTTTCTTCCACCTTGTGGAGGTACATTGACGATGGTACCTTCTAACAGCTTTAATAAAGCCTGTTGTACCCCTTCTCCACTTACATCTCGGGTAATAGAAGGATTATCACTTTTCCGAGCAATCTTATCTATTTCATCTATATACACGATACCTCGCTCTGCAGCAGGTACATCATATTCAGCAGCTTGTAAGAGCCGTGTAAGAATGCTCTCTACGTCCTCACCTACATACCCTGCTTCTGTTAGTACGGTAGCATCTGCCATACAAAAGGGTACCTGTAAGAGTTTGGCTAGGGTACGCGCTAAATAAGTTTTTCCTGTGCCAGTCTCTCCTAAGAGTAAAATATTAGATTTTTCTATGATTATATCATCCTCTTCTTTGGTTTGTCTTAGCCTTTTATAATGATTATAAACTGCTACAGCAAGCGTTTTTTTTGCTGTATCTTGGCCAATCACATACTGATCTAAGTATTCTTTGATTTCTTTAGGGGGTAAGGTTTCTAGTTGCGTAGGAGGCATTTTGTGAAATCGCTCCCTATCAATCAATAAGAGGGCCTCTTCTATACATCTATCACATATATGAGCTGTATGGCCAGATATCATTACCTCTACAGTTTCATTACTTTTGCGACAAAAAGAACAATGAATAGTATCCATACGTATTATTTATTTTTTTCTAATACTTCATCAATAATACCATATTCTTTGGCTTCTGAAGCACGCATCCAATAATCTCTATCCGCATCTTTTTCTATTTTAGCTTCGTCCTTTCCTGTATGCTTAGAAAGTATATGATAAAGGTCTTTTTTTATTTCGATCATCTGTTTGATTGTAATCTCCATATCAGAAGCCTGTCCCTGAGCACCTCCCAATGGCTGATGAATTAAAATTCGAGAATGAGGTAAAGCAGAGCGTTTATTAGGTGCGCCTCCTGCTAACAATACTGCTGCCATTGAAGCGGCTAACCCAGTGCATATCGTATGTACGTCTGGGGCAATATATTGCATGGTATCATAAATGCCTAATCCTGGATATACAGAACCACCAGGACTGTTGATATACAAACGAACATCTTTTTTAGGATCAGTAGATTCTAAGAATAGGAGTTGTGCTACGATGATGTTAGAAATGTTATCATCTACAGCCATACCTAGAAAGATGATTCTATCCATAATAAGCCTGGAGAAAACGTCAATTTCTCTAAAATGGGTAGGTCGTTCTTCAATTACAGACCGGGTCATGTTTTCGATATCCTGTATATAATTGTCTACATGTATACTACTGATCTTTCTATCTTTTACTGCGTAGCTTTTAAATTCTTTTTTATCAAGCATAATTAAAATGTAGGTTAATTTTATATGTACTGTTTTTTACTAGTTACTTGGGAGTGGCGCAACTTCATTTTTTTGCTGCAGTTCGTCTAGCATTTGATTAAATTCTTCAACAGTTTTTTCTTGTGTATGAATGTTAATTTGATCTCTAAGTGCATCTAAAGTTTTCTTTTGCAAAATCCAATCATAAGCTTCTTTATAAGGCTTAGCTGCTTCTCCTTTCAAAAATCCTTTTTCAACTTTTTTATTGAGCTCTTCTTCGTCTAATGTACCTTCTTCATAAATAGAAGGATTGTTTTTAAACTTTGTTCTCATAACAGAGTTGATTTCCGATACAGTTATTTCTAATTTATTTTCTTCAATAAATGTATCTACGAAGAAGTTCCAACGTAAGTTAGGGCGGGTATATTCAAAGAATGAGTCTACTACATTTTCTTCCCATTCAGGATGGTTAGCTCTTAACTGCTTTTTAATAAAATTTTCTGGTAGATCAAATGGTAAATTTTGAGTAATAACTTGTTTTAAATCCGTATCAAATATAGAATCTGCTACCATTTGCGTATGATTGATAAGGATATTGCTAAGCTCTTCTTTAAAGGATTCTATAGTCAGAACTTTTTCACTTCCAAGTACTTTGGAAAAAAAATCGCTATCTAACTCAGCCGGTATAGGTCGGGAAATTTTTTCTACTATGAATTGATATTCTCCAGTTAAGGCTTGTAAGATTTCTAATGGTTCTTTATAAGCACGAGTATCTTTTAGAGATATATCTGTTTGTCCAGCTTTGAGTTGAAGTGTTAATTCATTTTGGGGCTGAAGACCTAAGAAAACTACATCATTTTCATTGATCTTACTTTCTGCAGGAAGATATATGGCCTTTCTATAACCACTGGCATTTATAAGAACCCCATGCACCGTATCGCCTGCCTCGCTTTGGGTTACCTCCTTCAATGTACCATAGCGTAACTGTGCTTTTGTTATCATTTCATTAATAGTAGCCTCTGACACATGCTTAATGGTGTATTTGTCTACTTTAATTTCTTCTAATTTCTTGAAGTCAATTGGAGGAATGAGCCCGTATTCAAATTTAAAAGTAAGTATGCCGGGATTATTAAAATCTATGTCCGAATCATATAAAGAACTTTCTGTCATCAACGGATTACCCCATAGACTTAATTTTTGGTTATCTAGATAATCGTGAAGTGTTTTTTTGACCACGTCCATAACGGTCTGAAATAAGATTTCAGGGCCATACATTTTTTTTACTAATGTATAAGGAGCTTGGCCTTTTCTAAACCCTTTTAGATCAACCTTAGCCCGATATTTTTTCATGGCTTGGTCTACTTGAGGTAGGTAATCTTCCTCTAAGAGTTCTAGAATTATATTTCCTTCTAAATTTTCGCTGTTATGGAATTTTATGTTCAATTTTTGTTTTGTGTTTTTACAATTTACTAAATAAGCAAATCAACTAGTTCCAAATTGCCTGCGATTTTATTAATATTATCCCAAGCGAGATAGAGTAGTATAATTTATGCAAATTATAAGTGAAAATTTTATAGGATCTAACCTATTTTTAATCTTTGTGCGGATGGAGGGACTCGAACCCCCATGCTTTGCAGCGCTAGATCCTAAGTCTAGTGCGTCTACCAGTTCCGCCACATCCGCTTATCATGATGTACAAATCTACTACAAATAAAAAATTTTCATGCTAATAAAGCAACAAAATATAAAATAAAACATGTTGTACACTTGGCCTCGACAAGGTAGTGTTGATGTATTGAGTAATGTTTATAATCTGTATAGGTTAAATGCTATGCAAAATTCTTAATTGCACCAGTATGGAAACTACTTTCATCCAATCAATTACTTATCCAGATGATTTAGTACGTACTCAAAAAGAGGTAGAAAGAAGAACTATTTTAAGAAGCTATCGCAAGCTATACAAGCTGGGAATTGAGCAGTCCGCTAATAGGAATCAAGAATTCCTAAAATTGATGAAAAAAGCCTTTCGATTCGTTCTACAAATATATCAAGAATCGAACCATGAATCTAGACGAAATTCGGTCTTTCATCCAATAGAAATAGCCATTATTATGGCAGAAAAATTTAGATTGGGAGCAAAATCAATTATCTGTGCATTATTATATGATATACTCAAAGATAGAAGGGCTACAGAATTAACCTTAAGGAAGGAGTTTGGTAACGAAATAACAGCGATACTAGTAGGCTTCACTAATGTAGCAGGCATTACTTCTACGGGGGCAAATAATGAAACAAGTAACCTGCGTCATGTGTTATCTCATTTTTCTCCAGAAAATTTATTGATTGTTTTGATAAAATTTGCTGAGTATTTACACAAGATGTACATCATCGAGCAATTTTCTAAAGAAAATCAAATAAAGCTGGCAGAAGAAGCCTATAAAATTTATATCCCGCTTGCTCATAATTTAGGACTTGATAATGTTTATCTGGAACTCAAGGATTTGCATCTAAAATTTAAACATCGAGTAGTATATGATTCTGTTGTAAAAAAACTTAAAGCTACTAAAACTACTCAAGAAGGTTTTTTAGAGAGGTTTACGCAGCCTATCTGCGAGGAACTTGGAAGAGAAGGTATTCGATTTTCGCTGAAGGGTAGAACAAAGTCGATTGCTTCTATTTGTCATAAAATAAAGGAAAGAAATGTGCCATTTGAGTCTATCTATGACTTCTATGCCATACGGATTATATTTGAAAGTATTATTGATGATGAGTATAGTAATTGTTGGTCTATCTATGAGCTTGTAACCAATTTATATGAGCCTAAGATGTCACATCTCAGAGATTGGGTAAGTTATCCCAAAGAGAGTGGTTACGAAGCATTGCATATAACTGTAATGAGTAAGGAGGGACAATGGGTAGAAGTGCAAATTAGAGCCAAAAGGATGGATGAAAATGCGGAATATGGGGAGGCTGCACACTGGAAATATAAAAGTACTAATTTGGGTAAAGAGTTTGAAAAGATGGATAAAAAGTGGTTAGAAAAGGCTAGAAATTTCCTGGCAAACCATAGACGGCATAAGGATCAGAATGAATTATCATTTGTTGTGAATAGGATCTATGTTAATGAATAATAGTAGAGCTCTTGCATAACCGTCGCCTTGGGTCCTGGATTCGTCAGTAAGTGTGTGTGTCAGGGCTGGAGCCCTGACACCACGTCAAATAAATTTTTCAATCAGTTCCCCAAATTATAAATATTGCTGTTCTAAAAGTTGTCTTTTGTGAATCTTTATAATTGTCTATTGCAAAGTTCAAGAAGTTTTCTTTAGTTTCTTACCCATATATGATCGTATCGTACCATTATACAGAAGGAGGGGACTTTTTATTAAAGATAAGGTGTGTTAGGGTGATAATTTAGAAATACATCATTTAAAATAAAAATAGGTTATTATGTGGATTTTTACTCATTTAGATAAGGAGTTAAAACAAGCTATCAGATTATTATCGTTAGGTACTTTCTTAGAATACTTTGATTTATTCTTATATGCGCACATGGCTGTTTTATTAAATGATTTGTTTTTCCCTCCTGCAGATGCCCATGCACAATCTTTATTAACTGCGTTTGCCTTTTGCAGTTCCTTTATCTTTAGGCCCATAGGAGCTATGCTGTTTGGATATATAGGGGATACATACGGTCGCAAAGTTACGGTAGTAATTACTACGTTTATGATGGCTATTACCTGCTTAATTATGGCCAATGCGCCGACTTATTCTCAAATAGGCATTGCTGCAGCTTGGATTATAACGGCATGTCGTATCTTACAAGGCATGTCCTCGATGGGAGAAATTGTAGGTGCCCAGCTTTTTCTTACGGAAGCGACGCCACTACCTGTTAGATTTCCAGTGGTAGGATTAATTAATGTATTCGCTGATATGGGAGCTACTTTAGCTATTGGTATAGCTGCTTTAGCGACTTCTTATGAGTTTAATTGGCGTATTGCTTTTTGGATAGGAGCAACTGTAGCTATTATTGGTAGCTTAGCTCGAACTAAGTTACGGGAGACGCCAGAATTTGCAGATGCTCGCAAACGATTAAAAAATGTGGCTGATCGAACTAAAGAAAATCTTACAGCCATCAAAGAAAGACCTTTTTACAATCAACCAATAAATCCCAAAACTGCACTAGCTTATTTTTTAATGAGGTGTGGGGGGCCAACTTTTTTATATTTTGCTTTTTTCTATAGCGCTAGCATTTTAAAAATTAAGTTTGATTATAGTCCACATCAAATTTTACTTCATAATTTATTTTTATCTGTAATTCAGATGTTTGGATGGTCTGTATTAAGAACTTACTTGAGTGCTAAAATCCATCCTCTTAAAATACTTAGTTTTGTTTGTATGATAACAAGCATATTTATTCCATTTTTACCTTGGTTATTAAACCATATTGTAGCCCCTTGGCAGCTCTTTGTTATTCAGGTTTTTATCGTAATAATTCAACCTACTGATCTACCGGGTCTTCCAATTTTTTTTAAAAATTTCCCTGTTTTTAAACGATTTTCATATGCCAGTTTTTTATATGCTATTGCTGGTGCTATTGTTTTTAGTGCCACATCTTTTGGATTCACTTATTTGATAACATGGTTTGGCTATTGGGGATTATTGATACTTATGGTACCTGTGCTGATCGGATATGGATATGGTCTACAGCACTTTATAAAACTAGAGAAGGAAGCTGGCAGGTATCCTAAGCTCATAACTTGGGATATGGGATAACCACCTAGTATAAGTTTTATAGGTGGTAGAACTTCGACCAACATTTCAAACAAAAACATACTTCCTTGTGCTGTCCACCGTTTTCTACCCGCAGCATATTAAAATTTCTCTTTAGCCGATCGCATTTATAGCTTAAAAAATGCAAGATCAAAGTCGGTAATTAAGGAGGTAGATGGGTCTCCACTTAATTCAGGAATAATAATAGCCTTACACATGATTTGTAATTCGTCTTCTATTTCAGGCAATCGCATGTAAGCTGCTAAGGGTAAAAATATTTTTAAACTTTGTAGAGCTACTTCTAGTTGCTCCCACTTGGGCTTGGTGGACATATTTTGCATAGTATATAATCGATCTAGCAACGTAATAAGCAACACATCCCTATCCCCTGTTACAATTATCTTTTTTATTTGAGCCACCTCCGCCACATAGTTAGCACGATGTAAGCCGAGTAAAATCTCCATCTTTTTGGCTATAATACTACCAAATTCTGCTGTTATCTGTTCCTGTTGAAGTGCGTTTTGCAATACCATATCATACAACAAAGCACTCACTAGTGCCTCAGTAGTTAAATAATGTTTCATGAGCATGAGGGCTACTGCTATAGGGTGTGTATAAGCTTGCCTGTTAGTTCCTTGTTGAGGAGTATCATGGTATACTTGCAAATGAGCAATCGCTTTTTGTACTAGCTCTAGGTCAATAGGTTGGGATAATTTTTGATTAGTAGTGTATATTTTGCTTAAAAGCTTGTTGGCATAGTATCCCTTACTTTCTATGCCTGTTGCTGTATATTTTTGAGCCATAATTGAAAAAATTAATTAGTATAGTTAATATATAGTTCGATCTTAAAATCTATTGACTAGGAACTTAGCAAAAAATTATTATTTGTGCACTATAGACTAAAATATTTTCTCATAAATATCAATTTTGTTTTTTTTATAAGCTCTATTGCTAGGATAAATATATATTGCATTAATTTTTTCAATAGTAAATAATATTGTAGAGCTATGTTTGTCAGTTTAACTAAGGAACAAAAGCAAACCATCAAGCTTTTAAGCATGGGTACCTTTTTAGAGCACTTTGATTTGTTTTTGTATGCGCATATGGCAATACTACTAAATGACCTTTTTTTTCCATCTACTAACTCAAATAGTCAGTCTTTATTAACAGCTTTTGGGTTCTGCAGCTCTTTTGTTTTCCGCCCATTTGGTATTTGGTTGTTGGGGTATGTGGGAGATCAATATGGTCGTAAGATTACAATTGTTATAACTACGCTGATGACCGGTATTACCTGTTTTATCATGGCCTTTTTACCTACTTATGCCCAAATAGGTATGTTGGCTACCTGGATCATGCTCATATGTCGCATGCTGCAAGGTTTTGCTTCGATGGGAGAAATTGTAGGTGCACAACTTTTGCTAACTGAAACGATTCCGTTACCTAGTAGATTTCCTGTTGTGGGACTAGTTACTGTTTTCGCTGATGTAGGAGGTATTGCAGCTATAACTATGGCTTTGCTAGCAACTTCATATGGATTTAATTGGCGAATAGCTTTCATGGTAGGTGCATGTATCGCCGTAATCGGTACGGTGGCTAGAACAACTTTACGAGAATCCTCCGAGTTTGCAGATGCTACTAAAAGGCTCAAGCGCATCTTTAAAAACCTAAAACAAGATCCTAAACTAGTTGAAGAGACTCCTTTTTATAAAGAACCCGTAAACCCTAAAACAATACTATCTTATTTTTTGATCATATGTATAGGTCCAACTTTTTTGTACTTTATTTACTTTTATAGTGTTAACATTCTTAGAGACGTTTTTCAGTATGATGCACATCAAGCTATAATACATAATCTACTCTTAGCATTAGTTCAGTTGGTCGGCTGGTCGATATTGAGAACTTACTTAACTACAAAAATACATCCTCTCAAAATTCTTAAATTTTCTTGGATATCAATAAGTGTCTTCATTCCACTCTTACCGTGGTTATTAAATCATATGACCGCTTCTTGGCAGTTTTTTCTGATTCAGAGTTGTATTATACTATTTTGGCCTTTTAACTTTCCAGGCGTTCCTATCTTTTTCAAAAATTTTCCTGTTTTTAAACGTTTCTCTTACACCAGTTTTATATCTGCCATCGCTGGTTCCATTATTTTCGCCATTACCTCTTTTGGACTTACTTATTTGATAGCATGGTTTGGCTATTGGGGATTATTGGTACTTATGGTACCTGTGCTGATCGGCTATGGCTATGGGCTTCGTCATTTTATAAAATTAGAGAGAGAAGCTGGCAGGTATCCTAAGCTCATGACTTGGGATATGGGATAACCTAGTGTATAAGTTTTATAGGTGGCAGAACTTCGACCGGCATTCCAAACAAAAATCTACTTCCTTGTGCTGTCCACCGTGTTCTACCCGCAGTGTAAATTTCCCTTTAGCCGATTGTATTTATAGCTTAAAAAATGCAAGATCAAAGTCGGTAATTAAGGATGTAGATGAATCCTCACTTAATTCAGGAATAATAATAGCCTTACACATGGTTTGTAATTCTTCTTCTATTTCAGGCAATCGCATATAAGCTGCTAAGGGCAAAAATATTTTTAAACTTTGCAGAGCTACTTCTAGTTGTTCCCACTTGGGCTTGGTGGAAATGTTTTGCATGGTATATAATTGATTTAGTAGCGTAATAAGTAACACATCCCTATCCCCTGTTACAATTATCTTTTTTATTTGAGTGACTTCCACCACATAGAAAGTACGAGTTTGGGTAAAGAGTTTGACAAGATGGATAAAAAGTGGTTAGAAAAGGCTAGAAAATTCCTAGTAAACAATAAACGCCATAGAAATCCGTTAGAAGACTCTGAGAAAATCGTTGTTTGATCTAAATTAGTCAGGGTTCTTATCCTCAAAGTCCTTTTCAAGTGACTCTGGGGGCAGCTAAATCTATAAGTCGTAATGTGCCACATAATTCGGAGCCTCTTTTTTCGACAATCTAATAAAAACTAATGGATCTTGACTATTTCTCAAAAATTTGGCCGCTATTTTATTTCAGTATAACATGTAATACTGAAATTTATAGAAATATATTGTATATTAATTTCATTATAAATTAACTAAATGAAAAAAGGATATCTATGCGTGAAACAGGTATTTACCAAAAACTTGGTAACTTAAATTATTTTATACCCCATCCATTACCGCCAAAGAATCCTCCGTTGCAAATGGATGCTGAAATGATGTCTTTATACGGAGAAGCCAGTTTCGCTTTGGGACAGTTAAATGAAATGAGTCAAAGGCTGCCTGATGCAAATCGATTTATAAAGGCTTATGTTATTAAAGAAGCGCTTTTATCTTCAGATATTGAAGGTATCCATACAACCTTGATTGAAGTGTTAACTACGCCTATAGGAGAATCCAAACCAAGTAAAGAGACTCAGCTTGTTCTCAACTATACTTATGCTCTAAATGCGGCTTTGAGTATGCTAGAAAAAAAAGAAGGGTTGCCACTTGTTTCGCGCATTATTTTAAGAGCACATAAAATACTTATGAGCGTAGGAGAAGGGGAGAAATCAGCTCCAGGATCTTTTCGGCAACAGTCTGTTCGTGTTGGAGAACTTATTCCGCCACCAGCAACAGAAGTTGCCAATCTAATGAGTAGTTTAGAGAAATTTATAAATGAGAACTTTGACATACCTCCTTTAATCAAGGCTGGACTTGTTCATGTACATTTTGAAACTATACATCCATTCTTAGATGGAAACGGTCGTATTGGAAGGTTGCTGATCGTATTAATGCTTATAGATGGCGGTCTCCTCAAGTTACCTATTTTATATCCATCCTATTATTTTAAAAAATATCATTTAGAGTATTATCAGCGACTTGATCGGGTTAGAACTCATGGGGGTTTTGAGGATTGGATTAAGTATTATCTCAAGGCAATAAGGGATAGTTCTGTAGACGCGCATATGAGAGCTAAAGAAATTGAAAATTTAGAACTTCAATTAAAGCTATTTCTAAAAACAGATACTGCTTTTACTAAAATGAGAGAAACAGCAATAAATGTGCTAGATTTATTATTTATTCAGCCTATTACAGGTATTTCAGACATAAGCCAGAAACTTGGAAAAGCTTATAATACGATACACAATATTTTACAGGAATTTGTTGCACAAGGGTTTGTTTCTGAATCCATTATTCACAAACGTAATAAACTTTATCATTTTAAACCGTATCTTGAACTACTTGAAAAAGAATATATACCGGATAGTGAATCTTAACAGAAAGGCTTTGATGTAGGTACCAGCGGAATTATTTGAAGTAATTACTCAGGTATAGGTTTAATTATTTTTAACCTCAGCAACTTCAGAACGTAAGTAGTTACCTGTACGCTATAATATGAGAGATAGATGGCTATAGGTGGTGGTGCTATAATAATAGAGACTTCTTGCATCAGCAGACCCGCTGCGAAAGGGTTATTTTAAATTGGGAAAAATGTAGCGGAAGATCGATTATTTATAGTTTGGTCTAGTAAATGGGTGCTTGTAACCCCAGCTTAGCTACTGCTAATATACTGAGACATGTATTTAATATTTCCATAAGTTCTACGGTGATAGGGAGTAATACCAAGCTGTTGAATGGCCCTTCTATGAGTTAGGGTAGGGTAGCCTACATTATTTTCCCAACCATAGCCAGGAAATTGTGTTGCTAGCTGGTTCATGTATCTATCGCGATAGGTTTTGGCTAGAATAGAAGCAGATGCAATAGAAATAAACTGGGCATCCCCTTTTACAATACACTGGTAGGCAATATTGGTATAAGCTTTAAAATATTTTCCATCAATCAATAGAAGTTCAGGTAGCTGTTTTAGTTGACTAATGGCTCGGTGCATCGCCAAATAGGATGCATTAAAAATATTCATTTGATCTATTTCTTGATTGTCTGCTTCGCCGATAGCCCAAGCGATCGCTGCATCTTTGATGATTTCTTCTAGTAAGTCTCTTTTTGTTGCGCTAAGCTTTTTGGAATCATTGATTAAAGGATGATAATACTTTTTGGGTAAAATAACAGACGCGGCAACTACAGGTCCTGCTAAACAGCCTCTTCCGACTTCATCACAGCCTGCTTCTAGAAGATTTTCCGTATACGAGGATTCTAACATAATATATGCATGTTCAAAAGAAACCATTCCACATTACCCACACAATAAAAAGCAACACCATAACCACATAGGTCCATAATAGGTGTTTTTGTAGGCTAGATTTCTGTAAATGCAAATACAGCTTACTAAAACTCTTAAATACAATAGCTATTCCATATCCAACACCTGCTAGCAGTTTATTATCTAGCCAAGCTATCATATGTGCCATAACGACATAAGAAACCCCTACATAGTTTATAAATCCATTTATTAGCTGATTTTCGATTCTAACGAATAATTTGCTACCTATTAGTACTTGCTTGGTGGTTAATTTAGTTAACGCGTCTAGATACCAACCATTCATAAACAAGCGAACTAATTTGCTAGAATTTAAAAATAGCTTGATTCTTTCTGATTTCTTAAATATCAATAGCAGTAAAGGTATAGCGAAGAGTAAGCATGCTATAGAAAGGCAGATAACCGAGTAGTGGATGCCTATGGGAGTAATTATTGGAAGGTAAATAACTACATGACTCTGATCGATCCTTTTTAATCCAGTCAATAAGAATTGATTGGCAATGGGCATTGAAAAAATAAGGTTACAACCAGCAAAAGCTAGTATACTGCCTTGCATAAGTCCATACCAATGATTGGATAAACTTTTTCTTGAAGCATCTGTATTAGTTTTCCATGTAGGTATCCCGCAAAATATTTTAAGAAAAGAATTACCTAAATATAAGATGGTGAGTAAAGTGCTAGTAAATCCTAATAAGGGAATCAAATAAGCTATGTAATAGCCTGATTGAGCGTATTCTATACTCCACATCAGCGTTTTTTCTAGCATGGTTTCTTTGGCAATAAATCCTGTTAAACCTGGTAAGCCGATTAGTGCCAATCCACCTAATAAATAACTGCTGGCTACCCAGGGTAGGTAAGGTGCTATGCCACCCATATGGGACATATCATATACGTTTTGCTTGTTGGTTCCAGACTGCTCAATAAATCTTACAACTATTCCTGTACAAAGAAACAAACAAGCTTTAGCAAATGCATGAATTAACAAATATAGGATGCCTGTCTCCCAAGCTTGCATACCAATAGCTGCTGTTACATATCCTAATTGCGATATAGTAGAATAAGCCAACATGCGTTTGATATGCTGTTGAGCCAAGGCAGCACAAGCTCCCATAAAAGCAGTTATATAGCCGATTATAATTAAAATGTTCTGTAATTCATGAGGTAGTATCGGTTGTATACGGACTGTTAGATAAATACCTAAGCTCAGGATGGTGGCGGCATGTAATAAGGCTGAAATAGGTGTGGGGGCTATCATTGCCTCAGGCAGCCAGTTGAAAAATGGAAATTGTGCTGATTTAGTAAATGCAGTTGTTAAAAAGCAAATTCCTGCCACATGTATTCCAATAGCTATATCAATTTTGGTGGATGGTGTAGCTTGCGTAATCGTTAGCAGACTACAATCTCCTAACTCGCTTATTACAAGCAGTATGCCGATTAAAAAACATATACTTCCTAGTTTACTTGTAAACCAAGCATGCATACTAGCTTTCACTGCAGAAATTTCTTGGTACCAAAAACTAATTAATAGACAGGATAAGATACCTACAAGCTCCCAACCTATGAATATCCCCCATAAGTTATCAGCTACAACAACCCATGAGATGGTACTAATAAATAGATTTAGCAATGTAAAGTATCGTTTTTTACTAGGTTCACTTTCTAGATAGTTTATGGAATATAGCGCAATGAGCCAACTGACCAAGCTAATCATTAACAGCATCAACGCTGTTAGGAAATCTACATAAACTCCTAAACTTAATGTGTACTTTTCATTCAGTTGAAGGCATGGCAAAGAGATATGAAATGTAGTGCCTGAGTAAGTGGCTAGCAACGTGCAGATACTTAATAAAATTTGAAGTAATCCTATACTAGTTAAGATCCATCTAAGATGGCTTTTTTGGTGAAATGAAATTATTAAAAGTGTGGATAGGATAGGGGAGCTAACTATTATAAGTATAAGAGTAGGGAATAGTTTTTCTAAAAGAAGGGAAGTATATGATACTAAAAAATTAAACAAAGCTTCCAATTACTTATTAGCTTGATTTTAAGAATTAAAATGTTTGTACAAAAATAAAAGTTTTATTGAACTATACTAGTACAGCGTTTCATTAATACTGTCTAGTAAGAGAAAGATAAGAATAAAGCCTTTTTTCAGGTTAGATTCTTAATTATTTAAAGAAACTTTCGCCTGCGGCGGGCCCTACTTTTTGCGTGGCTGGCAAAAAGTAGGCAAAAAAGTCTCCGCTGTGCAGAAAAGAGCTAAAATTTTCACCTACCCAGTTTGCCTAAGTCCTTTTCACGACCCTACTCTACCAGCACCTAAAAGGGACTTAGCGCCCTGCCCCTCGGAAAATTCCTTACACCACATACCTACTGTCCTCGGGACAGGTCGGCCACCCGGCAAATTTCTTTACGCCCTTTTCTACAAGGCGGTTTTTTAAAGCTTTTTTCCAGCTTTTGGTCGAGGAATAACCTCTGCATCTTTGGTAAATCATAGGTCAGAATTAATGAAACATTGTACTAGGTGGGAGTGTTTTTATTACTAGATTTTTTGCATAACCTAGGTCGTACTTATAACAATCACTTGATTGTGGTGGGTGATGAATATTTGCCACTCGGTTTTACCAAGTGGCTGTTGGGTTTTTCTAGGAAGATATTATTTTAAAAGCTTTGCAAAGTTATAACCGATACTAATGTGATTTGCTATGTTGGTACTACCTTTATGATCTTTATGTAGATCTTTTAATCCTATATCCGCCAATGCATTGAAAATTAAACCTATTTCAAATTCATAACCCCATCCTAACACTAGGCCTCCATCATACTTTACTAGCTTGTTTTCGGTGTCTTCTTCTTTTAAATTAATTGTTTTTGGCTCTTCCTTTGTTTCGTCTTTATAAATGTCTAAATGGGCTTTAGCACTGTTTAAATAACCTACATAACCACCTAAAGAAATAAAAAACTGTCTATCTTTTCCTGGGAAAATATTGATTAACGTAGTTGCTTGTAAGTAATCTAGATTTACCATGTTTGCTATTCGCACTTTAGGTAGGGGATAGTCAACCAGAGGTTTTATGGTTTGGGTAATTTCTACTCCTTTACGAGTATACAATAGTGCAAGCTGAAAATCTAGCTTATCCGTAAGCTTATAAGTGCCGAATACTCCAGCATGAAAAGCAGTATGAGGTTGTTGAGAAATCTCTATAGAATAATCCATTACAGGATCTGATTTCATTAACTTTTTGTTATTAGCAAAAGAAGGTCCTATTTTAACTCCAAATTTTATGGCGTCTAGCTTATTATTGCCCCTTCTATTATATCTATATTTTGGAGCAGCCGCATGTGTAGTGATGAATGTAAAAGCCAATGCTAAGCTGGCAAGCATTTTGTATCTCATGATTGCTTGATTTTTTTGAATTAAATAGATAATAAAAAAACTTAATGGTAAGCGTTCACGCCTATACGAAAAAAAGTAAAAATAAATGGCTATTAAAGATAAAAGGTTTACCTTAATTACCTATTTAAGGTCTAAAGTTAGCCTAGCATATCTTGATGAATCAAGAACTTAAAG
>Ga0209935_1000713_pt1 | contig 70548 bp, 68 predicted proteins | sample ThiBio_1000_plan_2_FD_183958 | JGI IMG/M metagenome (GOLD analysis project Ga0209935, IMG submission 183958) | Wastewater bioreactor microbial communities from Cape Town, South Africa - Thiocy_cont_1000_plan (SPAdes) | ecosystem: Engineered > Bioreactor > Thiocyanate-remediating >... | reverse complement strand
CGGCCATCATCACCGGGGGCGCCGATGGATTGGGCAAGGCGCTCGCCCGCAAGCTCGTCCAGCAGGGAGTATTCGTCTCCTTGTTCGATCTTAACGAGACCAGGCTCCGCGAAACATCAGCCGAACTCGGGGAATCCGCCGACTGGCACGTCGTAGATGTGACCCAGGGCGAACAAATCCGCTCCGCGGTGGAAGCAGTGCGTCAAAAACGAGGTTCCATCGAGATCCTGGTCAATTCCGCTGGCATCACCGGGAAGACCAGCCTGAAGTCCCACGAAGTCCCCGTCGACGACTTTGACCGCGTCTTGAGTCTCAACACCCGCGGCACATTTCTCTGCTGTCAGGCCGTGCTCCCCGTGATGCTATCCGCCAGCTACGGGCGCATCCTGAATATCTCCTCGATCGCCGGCAAGGAGGGCAACGCCGGCATGGTCGCCTACTCCACCTCCAAGGCAGCCGTCATCGGCATGACCAAGTCGATGGGCAAGGAGTACGCCGAGACCGGGATCACCGTCAACGCGCTCGCTCCAGCAGTGATCCAGACCGCCCTCGTCGATGCCATGCCCTCGGCCCAGGTCTCCTACATGACGGACAAGATCCCCATGAAGCGCTGCGGCACGCTGGAGGAGTTTGCCGACACCGCCGCGTTCATCGTTTCTCCCGCCAACAGTTTCACCACAGGGTTCACCTTCGATCTCAGCGGTGGACGCGCAGTTTACTAAAGTCATGTCCATTCGAACCGTCATCAGTTCCAACAAGAAAATTTCCGGAGCTTCCGCAGCCCGCCACGGAGCCGTGCTGATCCGTGAGGCCATCGCGGAGCGCGGAAGAGCCAATATCATTGTTGCAACCGGGGCATCGCAGTTTGAGATGCTTCAGACGCTCGTCGGAGAGGAGCTTCCCTGGAACAGGGTTACTGTCTTTCACCTTGATGAATACGTCGGCCTCCCCATCACGCATCCCGCCTCCTTCCGCCAGTATCTCTGGGAACGCTTTCACCGGCTCCTGCCCAATCCTCCGAACCAGTTTCATTATATCAATGGAGAGAGCGATCCCGAGGCAGAGTGCGACCGGCTGGCAGCCCTGATCACCGGGCATCCCATCGACGTCTGTTTTGCCGGCATCGGAGAAAACGGCCATCTCGCCTTCAACGATCCTCCGGCTGATTTCCAGACCAGCCGCCCTTATCTGGTGGTGAATCTCGACGAGGCCTGTCGTCGCCAACAGCTCGGCGAGGGCTGGTTTTCCTCTCTCGATGCCGTCCCACGGCAGGCCATCTCGATGTCGATCCGCCAGATCCTCAAGTCACGATCCATCATTCTCACCGTACCCGACCTCCGCAAAGCCGAGGCCGTCCGCAATACGCTGGAACGCCCGATCAGCCCCGACGTTCCGGCTTCCATCCTGCAGACGCACGTCGGCACCACCCTGTATCTGGACCCGCCCTCGGCCTCGCTGCTCAAGTAAGGCATGGATTTTTTCGACATCCAGGTCAACGGGTACGCCGGGGTTGACTTCAACCAGGACGGATTGTCTCGGGTCGACCTCATGCATGCATGCGGGCGGCTCCGCCGCGATGGCACCCGTAAGATCCTCGCCACGATCATCACGGATAAGCCGGACACCATGACGCGAAGGATCGAGACCATCGCCCGGCTAAAGGCGGAGAACTCCCTGACCGACGAGGTCATCGCGGGCATCCACATCGAGGGGCCCTTCATCTCTGCGCTGGCGGGCTTCCGCGGCGCTCATCCGGAAGACGCCATTCTCCCGGCAGACACGGGCCTCATGCGTGAACTCCTGCAAGCAGGCCGCGGTCATGTGCGCCTCGTGACGCTGGCACCGGAGCAAGATCCCTCGGGATCAACCATCCGATTCCTTCGCGACCAGGGCGTCGCCGTCTCCGCAGGCCACACCGATGCCACCCTGGAGGAGCTCCGGAGCGCCATCCGCCACGGGCTGAATCTTTTCACCCATCTCGGCAACGCCTGCCCGGCGCAACTCCCCCGGCATGACAATATCATTCAGCGTGCTTTGTTTCTCAGAGATCAGCTCACTCTCTGCTTCATCGCCGATGGCGTGCACATCCCCACATTTGTCCTAAAGAACTACCTCGATCTCGCCGGGCTGGAGAGATCCATCGTGACCACCGACGCCATGGCAGCCGCAGGGCTCGGGCCTGGCCGTTACACTCTCGGCCGGTGGGATATCGAAGTCGGACCCGACCTGGCCGCTCGCGCTCCTGGTGGCAGCCATCTCGTCGGCTCAGCCGCCAGCCTCCCCTATGTCTCGCAGAAGCTCACTGGCGAGCTGGGTCTTTCGGAAACCCAGGTGATGGCTCTTTGCCGCGACAATCCCCAGCGCGCCCTTTTTATCCCATGAAAATCATCCGCTACCAAACTTCCGACCACCAGATACACTTCGGCAGGCTCCTTGCATCCGGACAGGCCGAGCGCCTCTCGGGCGATCTGTACTCCGGTCTCACCCCGACCGGGACCCAGGAGGCCATCGTCAAACTGCTCGCTCCGCTGGAGCCCACGGCGATCCTTTGCATCGGGCTGAACTATCGCCACCACGCCGCGGAAAGCGGAGCCAAGGCACCTCAGATGCCGATCCTCTTCGTGAAGGGAATCAACACCCTGCAACACCCCGGGGATCCAATCGAGATCCCGACAAAGATGGCGAGCCGGGAAGTCGACTACGAGTGCGAACTCGCCGTCGTGATCGGTCGTCCCTGCAAAAATGTGCGCAAGGAGGACGCCCTCGATTATGTCCTCGGGTACACCTGTGCCAACGACGTGAGCGCACGAGACTGGCAGCTCAAGATGGGCGGCGGCCAGTGGTGCCGCGGAAAATTCTTCGACACGTTCTGCCCGCTCGGCCCCGTGCTGGTCACGACGGACGACATTCCCGACCCCAACCAGCTCGGGATACGGACGATCCTCAATGGCGAAACCGTGCAGGATTGGAACACGAATGACATGATCTTTGACGTGCCGACTCTCATCGAATTCCTCAGCGGCAGCACCACGCTCCTGCCCGGCACCGTGATCCTTACCGGCACGCCCCACGGCGTCGGCATGGCCGCCAAGCCACCGCGCTGGCTGAAGCCTGGCGACGAGATCACCATCGAGATCGATCATATCGGCCGACTGACCAATCCGGTCACCGCCGAAAAAGCCTGACGTTCATCTCCCATGAGAGACCCGGGCAGGCACAGGCAGCGGCCTGCCTGGGTTCATGGAGATCTCGACAGCTCCGCTGGCACTGGAACACGAAACGTGACCGGGGGCAGCTCGCCCGGCAGGTGGAGTTCGAGCTGGTAATCCTGGCGTTTGCCGTTCACCACCGGCGGCAGCGGTGGCGCGGGAAATGCCGCTGTAAACTCGCGACTGTCACCCGGCGCGATCGTCTCGGCACTCTTGATCCATCCATAGTTTGGCTTGTTGGGAAAGCGGCGACTCGCGGGAATCCTGCCTCCCGTACGGACATCTTTCAGCCAGCTTTCCTTGGTGGTGAAAAGAGAGACCGTCTGGTCGGACGACTTCGCCGCCTTTCCAAGCTCCAGAGGCCGGGATTTCGCAGCGGTGATTTTTACGCCCAGTACCAGCTGGCCATCGACACTCCATCCCGATGCGACCACCTCCACCTTGGGCTGGTCCTGCTTTTCTTCCGCGGATTTTGCCGTCATGACGAACAATGCCGACAGCGCGATGGCGATGAATTTTCGAGTCGAGGTTTGCATGATTACTAACGCTGGATTTCCTCCATGCTGACGATCCGCCAAAGGTAGGGAAATGGCGGCTTCATCGCCGGGTGATATTTGGCATCCACCGGATCGTCTTCCGTACCGATGACTCCATCGGGCCCCGGGTTGCTGGCGTTTCCGGGTACACCATCCGCTCCAAGATCGATGAACCGCTCGACGACATACCGACGACGCACCTCGGCGGTGACGATATCTCCCGGTTCAAATTCTCCGTAGCTGGTATTGGCGGCCTTCTTCTTCACCGACCTCGCCACGACCCAGATGGAAAAGACATTGCTTTGCGTGGTGGTCGCACCAATCACCTGCCTGAGCAGGTCATTGCGCGATTGAGCCTCCGCCGCCACTCCCTTGTAGGTATAGGCATCGATCTCGCTCAAATCAGCCACCTGGCCAGGCAGGACAAAAGGACCATCTGCCGCCACCCGGTTTTGAATCGCCGCGACGAGCGCATTGACTTGCGAGTCGCTCAGGGTTGCATACTGAGGCTCGTCGGCTGCGTTGTAACCCTGGTTGACCCGCACATTGTGAAAGAGCGCCTCCACCGGAGCCGTGCGTTTGGGAAACTGGTCACGCTCGGTCTGGCTCAACGTCTGCGAAAATGGGAACGGCACCGCCGGGTTGTTGATGTTGATCTTGCCCTCCGTCGCCCCGCCGAATGTCAGATGCCGCTTCGGCGTGGCCGCTTCACCCACCCGAAACGGAAGCTGCGGCAGGAATGGTACCGTGAACAAATCCAGCATCGCCCAGTCCGGATAACGGCCCTTTTGCGTCGCCTGTCCAGAGCCGGAAGCCGGCGTCAGACTCAGGCTTCGCCATGGCGTGCCCTTCTGCCGGGAAAGTGGGACGGCAAGGTCATCCGGCGCAACCCCCGTACGTACATAGTTCAATGCGCCGATCGAGGGAAAGCGCGACTGCTTTGGAAAACTCACATCCAGCCTGGGCATCCAGATCGACAAGGGGTCGCCCCCCTGTGAGGCCAGAAAGCCATGATTGGCTCCATCCAGGTAGGAAAAGGCCGTCGTACCACTCGTCTGCAGGGTTGCATCTGCATCGGAGTCCGCAACGATCCAGTCTCCCGGGAATTTGTTAACCAGCGGATCCTTGACGTAACCATGCCATACGTGCTCGACCGCCGGGACGGGAATGCTAAATCCCGTCGGCACCGGGATCACCGCCTCCTTCAGCTCTGCCCGGATGCTTAGTGGATCCTCGTTAGTATAGATATAGCTCGAGGTGCCGCTAATTGTCCGGTAGTCGCCGCGCAGGCTGTCGAGGGGAGCGACGTCCCAGTTTCCAAGTATCGCTCCAGCGCCACCGGCTTGAGTCCACAGCACGATGCCGCCCGAGACGGGAAACGCGGTCATCGCCGGATCATTCGGGCCATATAAGGTGACGCTTCCCCGATCGGTCGCCGGCACTCCATGGTATTCACCCGGCTTCCATACCGCGCCCGTGCTGCTGACGCTCGGAAAGGCAAATGGCGGCCGTCGATTTCCGGAAGGCTGCGAGTTGCTGGAACCTCCGCGACCATTACGGTAGGGATGATAGACTGCATGCCGGGGATCGGGATCGGTCGAGTTGTAGCTCAGCCCTCCCAGGTCGATCCCGGTGATCTGAAAAAGGTTATCCATCCAGCTTCCCCCCAGCACGCAACCGTCGGCAAAGACCTGCTCGACTGGGTTCAGGACGTAGTTGTTCCCATTCTGGCCCGTGCGCCAGTATCCTCCGAACTTTTCATCCCACGGCATTCCCTCGTATTGCGTGGGAAACCAAAACTCCAGCTTCGGATCGACCTGAACAGCCGGGATGTTTGTGACGCGGGGCGGTGGCCCCGCTCCGGCCGGATTGGTCGCCGTACGCACGGCATCAAAGGAAACTGTGAACTCCGTAAACTTCGGCGTGCGCCCAAGGCCGATCGCATTTTTACCACTCACCATCCCGGTCGTGACCAGTGATGGCAGATTTCCCCCTCGCGCCTCATCTCCCATCGCCGCCCTCGTTCCGATATCCAGGATCTGGAGTGCGAGGGAGTCGATCTGCCGATCGTTATATTTATCAGCAAATCCCCCGGCGGCACTCCCGCTGAAACCCGGCCAGGTGAAGGCTCCCTGGAGAGAATCCTCTCCCTTTATCGCCTCGGCGATTCTCTTGGCAAAAATATAGTTCTCTGGATTCGTCCCCGACGGCGCACTTGAGAGGAACTGTGCGTTATCCAGATAATAATGCCGGCCATACTGGTAAAATGGCGCCTTGCCGGGCAGCGCGGATTCGATCTGCCGCGATGTGGGATAGACAAAGTTGATCGGGTCCGTGATCGAGATGCGCTTGGCATCCGTGCTGCCCGAGTACGCCAGATAATTCGTCAATCCCGAGTCGAGCGCCACGCCATAGGCATTGGTCAACCACGACCGCACCAACCCGTTGGCGGTGGCTCCGTTCGAGGAAAGCCGCACAGCGGGAAAAAGATAGATCCTCGGGTCCCCCATAAAGCTGATCTCCGGAGCCTTGCTGTAGTGAGTCAGAGCAAACTTGTTCCTTTCAAAAAACTCCTCGGAAGCCTCGCCGTTTTCCGCGGCCATGGTGACCTCGGCTGCGGAGTTAAATCCACGATTCCAGGCGTACTCGCTGATCTTTGCCGCCTGCGCAGTGCTGATGCGGGAGCCGTCAGGCTTCCTAAGCGCCTCCAGACTCACCTCTGATGGAGTGCCAAAGCCAAAGCTCAGATTCGAGTCCTTCTTGCTGCCGTCCGCAATGTTGATGTTGATCTTGCAGCTCTCGTCATCAACCCAATAGGCCACCCGGCCAATGATCGGATTCTCCCGCGAGGCTGTGCTGCCGGGATCTGCAAGCAAATCAATCCATCCGACTTTCATAGGAGCTGCTCCGCCGGAAGACGCCGGTTCCGCGATGGGATGCTTCCCCTGGTAAGAGGGCTTGTTCAGGTCGACGCTGTTGACATCTGTCGCGCCCGGCACATCCGGCCCCGGCAAGGCAGAGAAGAGATCGACATCCTCATACGAGGAAAGGTTGCCTGCCGGAAAGATACGGATCCTGCCCGGCTCCGACGACCATAGCCGACCTGTCTGCATGCCCGCCTCCGTCGCATACTTGAGCTTGGCCAATGCCGCGTCCGCCCCCACGTTGGCGAGGGCGCGGGCAACGGTGGCATTCAGAGCCAGCCGCGATGAACGCCTTTCCGTACCTGCGAAATGCAGGAAAGCCACACACAGGATGGTCACCATCACGACGGCGGCTAGGATAATAATGAGCGCAGAAGCGCGATCTGATCGTTGGAACTTCATTCAAGGATCGGCTGTCAGGATGGGAATGATGCGGACGGAAACCGTAATCGATTTCGCCCCGGGATTATCGGTCTGCAACGCGCTAGCGAAGGCATTTAGGTCCTCATAGAAGGTATCCGGATTGCGGCTCGTACCCGACGAGGGAAGTCTCGTGATCTTCCGAGCGTCACTGGAGGAACACGTAACCATCCCGACCTCGACAAAGGCGGGCAGCGCAGAGAAATCCGTGGAGGGGTAGCGATTGCGATCGGTCTGGAAAGCCTTGCGTGAATCAAAGGAGGCTTGAAGATCCGTCCCCGCGGCCGAGAGCTTGATCGGGTTGCCGGTTGCATCCAGACATCGCACCCAGAGCCCGAGCACGCCGTCGGCCACCCATCCCTTGAAATTCTGAGCAGTCTGCGGAGACTCGCTCGTCGGAGCAAACTCCGGGGCCAAAGCCTTGTACCAGGGAGTTCCGCCATTGGTGGAAAGGAGACCAAAGCGGTTCGTGTCCGATTGCTCCACGTACAGGCGACGAAGCTGGAAGCGGTTTTGCTTTGGGTCCGCCGTCACCAACTCTCTTTGGACAAAATACCCCGCCATGGCCAGGTTGCCATTCTCGGAGGAACCTGCCAGGGGTGCCTGCCAAAAGATGGAATGCGGGTTAGCATAGGCAGTATCGAGATCCGCGGGGTTGACGAGGAACTGCAGCGAATTCGTGGCCGCTCGGTTGTATGGCAGTTGTGCGCCAGACAAATCCCGCCCAATCAGATCAAAACACTCCCGGGCAATGCGCGCGGCCTCCATCTTCGACATGCTGCCCGAGGAGAGGGACCCGGTGCGGTCGATCACATTAAAGATGAGCACGAGCAGCATGGAGAGGACCGCCACTCCTGCCAGCAACTCGATCAAAGTGAAACCATTGCTCTTCTTCATCACCAGGCTCGTCTGCCGACCAGAAACCGCAGGGATTTCCCGTACTGCGGAGCCGGGTATTCTATCGCCACGGTCCACGTCCGCAGGTTGACGCCGCCCGGCAGATCAAAGAGGGAAGCCATCGTTACGGAATCCACCGCGGTCCATTTGGCCCGGAAGTACACGGACGGGTCATTGGAAGCAGACAACGGCATGCCCGTAAGGTCAAAATAGTGATTGGTTCCATTAACCGTCGACAATTCTGTCGCATCGATAGTGTTGAGGCGGGCGGAAAGATTGCCCATCACGCTGGCGAGCGAGGAATCCACCTGAGACTCACGTACGGAGGTAAGCGCCACTTGCAGCAACCCGATCAAAGCGACGATACAAAAGGCAAATATCCCGATCGCCACGACCACCTCGACCAGGCTGAAGCCCCCGGTGGACGAAGGAGCCCGTTTAGTCTCCAACGATCTTGATACGACCGGTGTTTTCCTGGGCAACAACAACGTAGTCATTCACGGATTCCTTGGTTTGTCTGCGAATGGCTACACTCGGCGCTATCTGGGGGGCGTCAATCGAACCATTAGGACGGTAGATGAGATAAAAATAATCGGTAACCTTTTCTCCCGCGAGCGGTATATCCAGGCCAGCGCCCAGCCCCGCCGTGCCGGATCGATAGAGCGAATCCGACTGATCTCGCTCGAACGGGACCACGCTGATCTCATTGCCAAACAACTGCCACCGCGATGCCGGTTTCCAACGCAGGGCTCCGTCCTGCCACGATCCCTCCAGCAGCATGATCGCCTGAGGCTTTTCCGAATGGACGCGCGCAGCAAAAACAACAGCCACAGGTTCCCCGGAGCTAAGGGCAAGCTGACGGGCGGATAGCAGAACATCCGCCACGAGGCTGGCTCCATTTGCTGACGCCCGGGAAGAAGAAATTCCCGAAAGCGCCGTGATAGCAAGACCTCCCAGGGTCGAAATAATTGCTATCACCGTTAATAGCTCAACCAGGGAAAACGCCCTCGTCTTGAATATTGGGAAACGCTCAACCCTACGCTCCCATGAATAACAACAGTCCCTCGAAGTATCCATGATCAATCACAGTATTCCTGAACGATAAATTATCAAGAGCCAGCAACTTGTCGGTTTCCCTGACAGCCAAATGTTGAAAAATCGGCTCTCCTGCTGCGCGAGGAAACGCGTCCGGAAAATCCTCCAAAAAAGGAGTAAGGGCGACGCGCGCCCGACCGGGACAGCATGGGCCATCCCGGTCGGCGAGAGCCTCGCTAAACGATTCGGTTGGTCGTCACCGGATCGAATAAGTGCACCTTGTTCACATTGATCGCAAACTCCTGGCGGTTTCCGGTCTCCCGCTGAAGCATCATTGTCGAGGTGCGACTGATGATCGTATGCGCCCCGGTCTGGAGGTAGAAATAAGTCTCCGCCCCCATTGGCTCGACCATATCCACCACCGCCTGGAAGGAACTTCCCGCCGCCGCCACGCCGGGAGCGACCCGATCGCAATCCTCAGGCCGCACGCCCAGGATCGCCTCCTTGCCGATGTATGCGGCAGCAGCCTTGCGATCACCGAGCTGCAGCTCCACGGCGCCTCCCTGGATTTCCTTGAAAACGACGGCTCCTTCCCTGCCTGCCAGAGTGCCTTTCACAAAATTCATCGGCGGGGTGCCGAGGAAGCCAGCGACGAAGAGATTCACGGGCTCGCTGTAGATCGTGAGCGGAGCGTCCACCTGTTGGATAAAGCCATCCTTCATCACCACGATGCGGGTGCCCATGGTCATTGCCTCGACCTGGTCGTGGGTCACATAGATCATCGTGGCCTGCAGACGCTGATGGAGCTTGGTGATCTCCGTGCGCATCTGCACCCGCATCTTGGCATCAAGATTGGAAAGCGGCTCGTCGAAAAGGAACACCTTGGGCTGGCGGACGATCGCGCGCCCCACGGCCACTCGCTGGCGCTGCCCGCCGGAGAGGGCCTTTGGCTTGCGCTCCAGATATTGCTCGATGCCCAGGATCGCAGCGGCATCCATCACTCGGGAGTGAATCTCCGCCTTTGGGTATTTTCGCAGTTTGAGGCCGAAGGCCATGTTGTCGTAGACGCTCATGTGCGGGTAGAGAGCGTAGTTTTGGAAGACCATGGCGATGTCGCGATCCTTCGGCGGAACGTCGTTCACCCGCTTGTCTCCGATGGAGACATCTCCTTTGGAGATTTCCTCGAGACCCGCGATCATTCGCAAGGTCGTGGATTTTCCACAGCCGGAAGGGCCGACGAAGACAACGAATTCGCGATCCTCGACCTCCAGATTGAAGTCTGTCACCGCGGTGACATCCCCGCCATTTTCTCCCGGGTAGATTTTAAAGACATTTTTCAGGCTGACTTTTGCCATTGTGATTATGTGTGTGAGGTTTGATGCGCCCTGGGTATTTAAGTTCGCCGATGGGCCGTCGGGGAACTGTCGAATAAGAGGCCGAAGCTAGAATGGCGCTAGTTGGAGGTCAATGCCTTCCGGAAAGCGCATCTGACAGACAAGGAAGATGTCGTCATTAACCGATGGGCGAGATCTTATCCTATCTCGATACTGAGATAGCCAATGAGTTGCTGGAGTTATGCTAACTACCTGCTTCCTAACCAGACTGCGTGCAAACAGGAATCCTCCCATGAGTTCCCGATATCCGCGCATGCAGGAGCGGGCTCAGTGAATTCCGTCACGCAGCTCCGCGAAATTCTTCACGGGACCCAGCCCATCATCCCATGCAGTTAGGTTCCCACATCCGGACTTTGCAAAATCAGGCCGGGAACGAGCGGCATGGTTTGATGTCCGCTCCGCGAGAAGATGTCGGCAGGAAAATCCCTCGCCAGCCGCGCGCGATGATTTTCCGGTGTTCGCCGGATACTGAAAGCTGGCGCAGTCCTGCTGCTCGCGAGTTACCGCGAGCCGGTCCAGTCGCCTTCGAAGCGTTCTTTCCGCCAGGAGTTGGAGTCCTCGACACGGATCAGATTTACGCCGCGGCCGGACACGATGTAGGTGTAGACGCCTGGAGCGCTTTCGAAGCGAGTCGCCTCGTTGGCAGAAGTATCGGTAAAGGTAATCCGGTTGCCCTCGAGGCTGTAGCGACCACGGAAGGCTGGCACGGCCATATCTTCACCGTGATAAATGGCGTAGGTATTGCCGGGCAGGATGCGCAGCTCGATGGAACCTTCGCCTTTCAAGCCGCTGCGCCGCCAGGTGCCGACGATGGCCGGCCATTCGGAGACGGCGATGCGCGCGATTTTCCAGGCTCCATCCTCCCAGATCCAATCCACCGTCACGCGTTCCTGGATGTTGAAGCGCCCGGGGGCGCTGGCGATCATCGTGCTGCGAGTCGCGGCGCGAGTCGGCAGGGAGTAGACCATCTCGGGCTTCGTGAAGGAGATGGTATACGGATCGAGCGCCAGTGCGGTGAGATACCCTGAGACACCAGAGCCGCGCGGGGAGGCGGGCAGCTGGATCGTGGCGTTGCGGGCAAACTGCTCGGTGAATTGCTCATGCCGGGCGGAATTGTGAGCCTTTGCCACGGTGGAAAGCCGATCGCCGAGCGAGGTGGGGTCCACGGCATGAATCTCCGGTTCACGATGGGCACAGGACGCAAGGAGCACCGCTCCCGCGAGAACAAAAAACGCGCGCATGGCGATCTGATAACTGCTCCGAAGCCCGGAGCAAAGCGAATCCCTCAAAATCTTCCCTTACTCGATCACCGGGACACTCACCGTCACGGCCGGGCGGAACGGAGTTCCGGAGGTCTTGGGCGGCTGAATGAGGCTCAGAGCGATGAACTCAGGGTTGATCGGGGAGATGAGGCTGTATCCGCCCTTGCCATCGGGAAGCATCGGCGTGCCCCAGCGGCCGCGACAGACGACTTCGCTGGCCAGAATGCGCTCGCCGCGCAGGGTGTGATTGTACATGTCGACCGCAGCGGTCGAGGACTGCGTCGTGGTGATGGGCGCAATATAGGCGCCTCCGGCGAGAAGAAGAGGAAGCATTTTGGGTTAAGGAACTACTGTCAGTTGATACCGGCTCGCTCCCGCGAGGGCAAGAGCAATCACCGCCCCCGATGCAGGCCTCATGGAAACACGCATGAGGTGGCAGCCAAGAGGGGAAAAGAAGAAGGGCCGACCTTTGCAGGACGGCCCTTCGGGTAAAATGCGTTGGGGAAAAATATCAGGCCTTTTCGACCTGCCAGTACTCGAGGTCCACCGGGGTCTCACGACCGAAGATGGTAACCGACACGCGCAGCTTGCCGCGCTCGGGATCGATTTCCTCGACGATGCCGTTCTGGTTCTGGAACGGACCATCGGCCACCTTGACCTTGTCTCCGACTTCGAAGCTGATCTTTGGCTTGACGGTGTCCTCACGCTCGCGGACTTGGGCCAGCAGGCTCTCGACCTCCTTGGTTCGCATCGGGGTCGGGCGATCCTTCGAGCCGGCAAACCCGATCACGCCGTCCGTTTCGCGGACGAAGTACCAGGTCTTGTCGACAAGCTGGTTGTTCTCATCCAGCAGGTGCATGTTGACGATCAGATAGCCGGGGAAGAATTTCCGAGTCGTCTCGGTCTTCTTGCCGCGCTTGATCTCCTGCACGCGTTCCGTGGGAATGAGAACTTCGAACACATAATCGCTCATCTCCTCCAGTTTGATGCGGCGGATGAGATTATCCTGCACTTTCTGCTCCTGTCCGGAGAGAACGTGCACGACATACCACTGGTCTCGGGGTGCGATCGGCATGTGTAATTACTGTCTCGTCAGGAAACCGACGATATTGATGAGGAAGAAATCAAAGAGTGCGATGTAAGCGCCCAGGATAACCATCGCAATCAAAACCACCATGGTCGAATCCGCGAGTTCCTTGTAGCGCTTGAAACCTTTTTCATTGGGGTCCCAAGGCCACTGGGCCTTGCCGAGCTCCACGCGGACCTCGGTGACAAACTTGCGGATATTACCGAACATGAATGGGTACGAATTTAGGGATGTATGGAATAATGCCTTTGCTCAGGACAGGAGGGACTCGAACCCCCAACCGACGGTTTTGGAGACCGTTGCTCTACCAATTGAGCTACTGTCCTTTGGCAAAAGAGGCTTTAACTTATTCCAGAATGTCCGCCACGCGTCCAGCACCGACGGTGCGGCCGCCTTCGCGAATGGCGAAGCGGATCGTCTTTTCCATGGCGATCGGAGTGATCAGCTCGACCTCGATGGAGACGTTGTCACCAGGCATAACCATTTCCACGCCCTCGGGGAGCTTGATGGTGCCGGTCACGTCCGTGGTACGGAAATAGAACTGCGGGCGGTAGTTCGAGAAGAACGGCGTGTGACGGCCGCCTTCGTCCTTGCTCAGCACGTAGATCTCAGCCTTGAACTTGCGGTGGGGCTTGATCGAACCGGGCTTGGCGATGACCTGACCGCGCTCGATGTCTTCCTTCTTAACACCGCGGAGGAGCACACCGACGTTGTCGCCGGCTTCGGCGGAGTCGAGGAGCTTGCGGAACATTTCGATGTCGGTGACGGTCGTCTTGACGGTCGGCTTGATGCCAACGATCTCGACTTCTTCCATCTTCTTGAGGATACCGCGCTCGACACGACCGGTGGCGACAGTGCCGCGACCTTCAATGTTGAACACGTCTTCCACCGGCATGAGGAAGGGAAGATCCTTCGGACGCTCCGGCGTCGGGATGTATTCGTCAACGGCGGACATGAGGTCGAGGATCAGCTTCTCGTACTCGGCGTCTCCTTCGAGAGCCTTGAGAGCGCTGCCCTTGACGATCGGGATGTCGTCGCCAGGAAATTCGTATTTGCTCAGGAGTTCACGGACTTCCATCTCGACGAGGTCGAGGAGGTCCTTGTCGTCCACCATGTCCACCTTGTTCATGAACACGACGATCGACGGAACGCCGACCTGACGGGCGAGGAGGATGTGCTCGCGGGTCTGGGGCATCGGGCCGTCTGCGGAGCTGACGACGAGGATAGCACCGTCCATCTGGGCCGCACCGGTGATCATGTTCTTCACATAGTCGGCGTGTCCGGGACAGTCGACGTGCGCGTAGTGGCGGTTGTCGGTCTCGTACTCAACGTGAGCGGTGTTGATCGTGATACCGCGCTCTTTTTCTTCGGGAGCAGCGTCGATATCAGCGTAGTTCATCGCCTTGGCTTTGCCAGCCTTGGCGAGCACGGTCGTGATCGCGGCCGTGAGCGTAGTCTTACCGTGGTCAACGTGGCCGATCGTGCCAATGTTGACGTGCGGTTTTGTTCTTTGGAACTGTTCTTTTGCCATCTTAAGGGTTGCGTTTGGTTTGACAGGCGCGTCGTTCTTCAGGGGTGGAGCCCATGACCGGGATTGAACCGGTGACCTCGTCCTTACCAAGGACGTGCTCTACCAACTGAGCTACATGGGCATATAAGGCCTGAGCCATAAAGAACTAGGACGCATCTGCGTTTTTTGTCCATCTGCAAAAGGGCGTAAAACCCTAACCGTTGTCCCGTATTCCGCGAAACGGCTAGAGTCTTCATCCCTTATTGAAGAGGGACGGAAAACGTACCAAACGCGAAATGCCTGTCAAAATGAAAAACATCCCCCGAGTGAGATTGCTGCGTTACGATTTCTCAAGAGACCGGTGGAAGTTCCCCGGAATCGCGCTAAACTCCGCTCTGAGGCCATTTTATGAAACCTTCCCTCCTCCTGGCTGCGCTCGTCGCCCTGCTGGGATTTTTTGCGTCTCCCGCTCCGGCGCAGACCCAATCTCCGGTCACTTTTGACACTTTTTTCCAGGAACTCTCCCCCTACGGCGAGTGGATCAATGTCCAGGACTACGGGATGAGCTGGCGGCCGAAGGTCGATCCGGGCTGGCGGCCTTACACGGATGGACGCTGGGCGCAAACCGACGCCGGGTGGACCTGGATGTCGAACGAGCCATGGGGATGGATCGTATATCACTATGGCCGCTGGACTACTCTGGACGACGGCGGATGGATCTGGGTGCCGGGGTATGAATGGGCTCCGGCCTGGGTCTCCTGGAGAACCGACGATGATTACGTCGGCTGGGCTCCCCTACCCCCCGAAGCGGTTTGGCAGCCTTCCTCGGGGTTCTCAACCACGGTCGACGTGTCGTACAGCATCGGGCCGCAGTATTACAACTTCTGCCCCGTGCAGCACCTCGGCTGGCCCGCCATGCGTCCGGTGCTCCTGCCGGTCGGGCAGAATATCACCATCATCGGGGGAACCGCGAACGTGACGATCATCACCGTGCGGAACAACGCAATTTACTGCGCCGGACCCGATTACGACCGGATCAATCGCCGGGTGCAATATCCCATCCCCCGGTACCAGCTCCAGCGCTGCCAGAGCACAGATGGCTGGCCCGCATCGGTCGATCGCCAGAATCTCCTCAAACAAGGGGTGCTGCCCGTCCTCGCACCAAAGGTTTATCCCATATTTTCCGCCACGACCCAGCGAAGTATCACCAGCCATGTCTCCCGCCCACGGAGCACCCCCGGCCAGCGCGTCAACGCCCAGCCGACACCGGCAGGGCAAGCGACGGTCATCCAGCCCTCCCGCCGTGTCGTTGGTTACCCGGTAGCCGGCATTCCAGTCACCACCCCGCCGCAGAACCAGGCGGCCACGCCGACACCGGCACAGCAATCGAACGAAGCCCGCCCGGGCGACCCCCGCTACCGTCAGCAGCAGGCCCAGCAAGCCCAGGTCGAGGAGAACGAACAACGGCGTCGAAACCTCCAGCAACAAACCCCGCAGCCCGACACGGCGACCCGCATCCAACAGCAACAGCAGGAGATGCAGGATCGCAACCGCAAGATCCAGGAGGCCCAGCAGGAGCGGATGCGCCAGATGCAGCAAAGCCAGATCGACCAGCAGCAGCGCCAGACGGAAGCCCTGCAAAAACAGCGCGACGCCATGCAGCAGCAGCTCCAGCAGCAACAAGACCGCCAACGCCAGCAGCAACAGTATCAACAACAACAACCGCCCTCACGTTCCCAATACCAGCCCCGATCCCAGCAAACACCTCCGCCGGGAAGCGGGTGGAAAACCCTGAACAACTACTAGAGGAGCTCAGGGACGGCGTTGCCGGAATCCGCGAGCGCCCTGCGACGGGAAAGCGAGGAGCCGGAGAGCGGTCAAAAAACTCCCGGTAAAGCCCGGCCAGCTAGCGGCGGGCGCCGTAGGCGTTGTTGCGATCGACGAGAAAGAGATTCGCGCCGCGACGCTGGAGGACGAAGGTGTTGTTGTCACCGTACTTCGTCCACGGACCAGCGGGGACATCACGGGCCTCGACGAACTTCCAGTCGGTCACATCCTTGTTGCCCATGCCGAGGTAGTCGCGCACAGCCGGAGAGATATCGAGACCGGCGCCCTGGTTGAGATTCGGGCGGGGACGGTCGTTTCCAAAAACGTACTGGAAGTGATCCGTGCGGAACGGACCGCAATCCTCCCACTGGGCATAGCAAATGCGGCTGCCAAAACGGATGGCGATCCAGCGGCCTTTGCAGACGGATTTGCCCGGGCGTTCGAAGGCCTGCTTGAACCACGGGATGACCTTGCGGGACTCGGGCTTGGTCGTACCCCTCGTCACATCATTATACGGGAGGGCGACGTAAAAGGGATTTTGGCGGGGAACGAAATTGGCGGGGAGGAAGTTGCGGCGCCGGGAGGGGTCTGGATTGTCATAACCGCCGTAGTTGCGAGCCCAGAGCGGATCCCACGAGCTTTTGTAGTTCGGCACCGGATTATTGACGGTGGGACGCTCGCCAACCCAGAAAACGGTGGTCATGATATTGCGTTTCCACGGGTAGCGGTTGAACCCCGCTCCCGGGCTGGATGGCGTAACCACCTGGGGTGCAACCTGCAACAGGGCATTTTCGCGAAGTTTCATCGCGAATTTCTGGAAATCGAGACTCGAGGCTATTGGCGACTGAGCCTCAGCCGCAAAAACCGACGAGATCATAGCCAGTGCCAATACTGTTGGTGCAAGCAGCTTCATGCCCTGGGAAAAGAACGGGTAGTATCGTTGCGGCGAACGCTTGCCGCAACCGAAAAAGTTCCCATGCACCTGGTTGCCTCTGAGGATAAAGACTCCCGACCCGTGGTCTTTTACGCTTTTTTAACGTCCGCAGGAGGGCCTTTAACTCACAGTGAGAGCCGATATTGCCGGAGAATGGGGGCATGTTCGCATTGGACATTCTTCAGGCCGCGCTCTTCGCGGCGGCACTCATTCTATTGACTCCCCCGCTGGGCCTGTACATGGCCCGGGTATTGGAAGGGCGGTGGCGGTTTCTCGCCCCGGTCGAGACAGCCATCTACCGGCTCTGCGGCATCCGCGAGCTGCGCGAGATGAGCTGGAAGCAATACGCGGGAGCCCTCATCGCCTTCAACGTCATCGGGCTGGCGGTGCTCCTGGCCATCCTGATGGGGCAGGGATTCCTGCCTTTGAATCCGCAAAATCTGCCGGGAATCAAGTTCTTCCTCGCGCTGAACACCGCGATCAGCTTCGTGACGAACACGAACTGGCAGGCTTACTCGGGCGAGGCGGCGATGAGCTACTTCAGCCAGATGGCGGGCCTGACGGTGCAGAATTTCGTAAGCCCCGCCGTGGGCGTGGCCGTGATGCTCGGGCTTATCCGGGGATTTGTCCGGCGCACGGGTACGACAGTGGGCAATTTCTGGGCCGACCTCGTGCGCACCGTTTTGTATGTACTACTCCCGCTGGCGATCCTGTTTTCCATCGTACTGGCTGGCCAGGGCGTGGTGCAGAGCCTCTCGGGTTACGTCACAGCCACAACCATGGAGGGCGCGCAGCAGTCCATTCCCATGGGCCCGGCCGCCTCGCAGATCGCGATCAAGCAGCTCGGCACGAATGGCGGCGGGTTCTTCGGCGTGAACAGCGCGCATCCCTTTGAGAACCCGACGCCGCTGACGAACTTCCTCGAACTGCTCGCCATCTTCCTCATCCCGGCGGCGCTCACCTACACTTTCGGCCTCATAGTCGGCGATAGCCGACAGGGCTGGGCGCTCTTTGGCGCGATGTTCGTCCTGTTCCTCGCGGGCTTCGCGGCAAGCTGGTGGGCGGAAAGCCAGCCCAACCCGGTCACGCATGTCCCTATCAACATGGAGGGCAAGGAGCAGAGGCTCGGCGTGATGAACAGCGTGCTGTGGTCGACCGTCACAACCGACGCCTCGAATGGGTCAGTCAATTCCATGCACGACAGCCTGTCGCCCATCGCCGGAATGGTGGCAATGCTCAACATGAAGCTCGGCGAGGTGATCTACGGGGGCGTGGGTGCGGGCATGTATGGCATGCTCATGTATGTCCTGCTGACGGTCTTCATCGCCGGGCTGATGGTGGGCCGCACACCGGAGTACCTGGGCAAGAAGATCGAGGCGCGCGAGGTGCGTCTCGCCGTCATCGCGCTCTTCGTCCCGAGCGGCCTGATCCTCGTCGGCGCGGCCATCGCGTCATCGATCCCCGCCGGGCTCACGAGCCTGGCCAATGCCGGACCGCATGGGCTGAGCGAGATCCTTTACGCCTTCGCGTCGGCACTGGGCAACAACGGCAGCGCCTTCGCCGGGCTCACGGTCGACACGCCGTTTTACAATCTCATGCTCGGCGCGGGGATGTTGATTGGACGATTCATCGTCATCATCCCGGCCCTGATGATCGCGGGCAGCATGGTGCGCAAGACCGCCGCACCGCCCTCGCCCGGCACCTTCCCGACGAACACGCCGCTCTTTGCCGCGCTCCTCGTGAGCGTGATCCTGATCGTGAGCGCGCTGTTCTTCCTGCCCGCCCTCACCCTCGGCCCGATCTCGGAGCACATGGTGATGCTCCAGGGCCGCACGTTCTAATCCATCGACTCACATTATGAGTGCTTCCAAGACTGACTATTCCCAACTGATTCCCGCGGCCATCCGCGATTCGTTCCTCAAGCTCGATCCGCGCGAGCAGGTGAAAAACCCCGTCATGCTCGTGGTGTTCCTCGGGGCCATCTGGACGACGGTGACGCTGTTCACGAGCTTCTCGGGCTTCAACCTGCAAATCGCGATCTGGCTGTGGTTCACCGTGCTCTTTGCCAACTTTGCCGAGGCCATGGCGGAGGGGCGCGGCAAGGCCCAGGCCAACGCTCTGCGACAGGCCCGCACCCAGACGATGGCGCGCCGACTACGCAACGGCGCGGAGGAGCGTGTCGCCTCGACGGAACTCCGCAAGGGCGATCTCGTGGTGTGCGAAGCGAACGACCCGATCCCCGCCGATGGCGAGGTGGTCGAGGGCGTGGCCTCGGTCGACGAGGCGGCCATCACCGGGGAATCCGCCCCGGTCATCCGTGAAAGCGGCGGCGACCACAGCGCCGTCACTGGCGGTACGCGCGTATTAAGCGATCGCATCGTCATCCGCATCAGCGCCGATCCGGGCGCGGGCTTCCTCGACCGCATGATCGCGATGGTCGAGGGCGCGCGCCGCCAGAAGACGCCCAATGAGATCGCCCTCGGCATCCTGCTCGTGAGCATCACGGTGCTGTTTCTCTTTGCAGTCTTCACCCTGCCCGCGTTTTCCGCCTACAGCGAACAGGCGGCAGGACAGCAGGGCGTTGTCAATACCAGCGCCCCGGTCCTGGTTTCGCTGCTGGTGTGCTTGATTCCCACGACCATCGGCGCGCTGCTCAGCGCCATCGGCATCAGCGGCATCGACCGCATGATCCGCCGCAATGTCATCGCCACCAGCGGCCGCGCGGTCGAGGCGGCGGGCGATATCGATGTGCTGCTGCTGGACAAGACCGGCACGATCACGCTGGGCAACCGCATGGCGACGGCCTTCCACCCCACGCCGGGCGTGGAGGAGCGCCAGCTCGCGGAAGCCGCGCAGCTCTCGTCGCTGGCCGATGAAACCCCGGAGGGCCGCTCCATCGTCGTGCTGGCCAAGGATCTCCACGGCCTTCGCGCCCGGGACTTCCTGCCCTCGCACGTGGACTTCGTGCCCTTCACCGCGCAGACCCGCATGAGCGGCATCGACATCAAGGTCGACGACCACGGAACGCCCATGACGCCGCGCTGCATCCGCAAGGGCGCAGCCGAGGCGATCCGCCAGGAGGTCGAAAGGCTGGGCGGCAAATTCCCTTCGCAGGTGCGCCACGCCGTGGAGGCCATTTCCAAGGCCGGAGGCACTCCGCTTGTCGTGGCGGAGGGCGTGACCGTGCTCGGCGTGATCCACCTGAAGGACGTGGTGAAAGGCGGCATCAAGGAGCGCTTCAGTCAGCTCCGCAAGATGGGCATCCGCACCGTGATGATCACGGGCGACAATCCGACAACGGCGGCAGCCATCGCGGCCGAGGCAGGCGTGGATGAGTTCATGGCCGAGGCCACGCCGGAGATGAAGCTCCAGCGCATCCGCGCCGAGCAGGCCGAGGGACACCTCGTGGCCATGACGGGCGACGGAACGAACGACGCCCCCGCTCTGGCCCAGGCCGACGTGGGCGTGGCGATGAACACCGGCACGCAGGCGGCCCGCGAGGCGGGCAACATGGTCGACCTCGACAGCAACCCGACGAAGCTCATCGAGGTCGTCGAGATCGGCAAGCAGCTCCTCATGACCCGCGGAGCGCTGACGACCTTCAGCATCGCGAACGACGTGGCAAAGTACTTCGCCATCCTGCCCGCGATGTTTGCGGCCTTGTATGCTCTGAAACCCGGCGCTCCCGGTCCCCTCGCCGCGCTGAACATCATGGGCCTGCACTCGCCGGAGAGCGCGATCCTGAGCGCGGTGATCTTCAACGCCCTCATCATCATCGCCCTCATCCCGCTGGCCCTGCGCGGCGTGACCTACCGGGCGACCGGAGCGTCACAAGTCCTCCTGCGCAACATCATCATCTACGGCATCGGCGGCGTCATCGCGCCCTTTGTCGGCATCAAGCTGATCGACATGCTGCTCGTGGCTCTTCACCTCGCTTAAACCCATGAAAAACATCCTCATCGATTATCTCGTCGCGCTCCGGGCCATCGTGGTCTTCACCGTGCTGACCGGCCTCGCCTACCCGCTGGCCATGACCGGCCTCGCCCAGGCGCTCTTCCCGCAGGCGGCCAACGGCAGCCTCGTCGGCCCGGCGGGTCAACCCGTCGGCTCGGAGCTGGTCGCGCAGAAATTCACCGCGCCGAAATACTTCTGGCCCCGCCCCTCGGCCTCCGACTACGGGGCCGTGCCCTCGGGCGCAAGCAATCAGGGGTTCACCAGCGCAAAGCTGGCGGCGGCAGTGGAGGAACGCCGCGCCACCCTTGGCCCCAACACGCCAGCCGATCTGCTCTACGCCTCCGGCAGCGGACTCGATCCACATATTTCCCCGGAGGCGGCGGAATACCAGGTCGCCCGGGTCGCGGAGGCTCGCCAGCTTCCGCCCGAGGTCGTCCGCCATCTCGTCGCGAACGCCACCGAGGGGCCGCAGCTTGGCTTCCTCGGTCAGGCCCGGGTGAATGTTTTGCTGCTGAATCGTGCGCTGGATGCGCTAAAATAGTCCGGTGAACGACGAACGGCGGCCCGATCCCGACGCCCTGCTGGCGGGAATCGCCAAGGCGGAAAGCACCCGGGGACGGCTCAAGGTTTTCCTCGGGATGTGCCCGGGCGTGGGCAAGACCTACGCCATGCTGCTGGCCGCCCAGCAGCGGCAGGAGGAGGGCGTGCGGGTGATGATCGGCTATGTCGAAACCCATGGCCGCATCGAGACCATCGCGCTGACCACCGGGCTGCCACATGTCCCTCGCCGCCAGATCACGCACCGCGGCGTGCAGATCGAGGAGTTTGACCTCGACGCGCTGCTCACCGCGCGGCCTCAACTCGCCGTCATCGACGAACTGGCGCATACCAACGCCCCCGGCTCCCGCCACCCGAAGCGCTGGCAGGACGTGGAGGAAATCCTCGCCGCCGGGATCGATGTCTACACCACGCTCAACGTCCAGCATGTCGAGAGCTACCGCGATGTGGTGGCGCAGATCACCGGAGCGCCCGCACGCGAAGCCGTGCCGGATTCCCTCCTCGATCAGGCGACAGAACTCGAGCTGATCGACATCTCCCCCACCGAACTCCGCAAGCGACTCGGCGAAGGCAAGGTCTACCTCGGCGAACGCGCCGTCACCGCCTCCGACAATTTTTTCCGCGAGGGAAACCTGAAAGCCCTGCGTGAAATCGCCCTGCGAATTTCCGCCGAGCGGGCGGATCGCGACGTGCGCGACTACCTGCGCACGCAGAGCATCAGCGGACCGTGGAAATCCAACGAGCGCTATCTCGTCGCGGTCGGCCCGAGCCCGTTCTCCGGCCATCTCATTCGATGGACGCGAAGGATTTGCAGCCTCACGCATGGGACATGGATGGCGGCCTTCATCGACAGCGGGCGGGCGCTCTCCGACGAGGAGCGCACGCGCCTGGAGCGCAACCTCGCGCTGGCGCGCTCCCTCGGCGCCGAGGTCGTCACCTATGGCGGGGAGGATGTCACCGAGACGCTGCTGCGCGTCGCCCGCGAACACAACGTCACCCAGATCGTCGTGGGCAAGCCGCTCAACCATCCCCTCCTCGATCTCCTGCGCGGCGGCTCGCTCGTGGACAAGCTCATACGCCGCAGCGGCGACATCGACATCTATGTCGTCCGTGCGGAGAAAAGCGCGGGCGGCTGGCGGTTTGATCTGTCGGATTTCCGGCGTCCGAAATTCGCCCGTGAGATGGGCATTGGCGCTCTGATCGTGCTGGCCACCACCGTGCTTGGCCTCACGATCCGGGATTCGGTCGGCTACATCACGGTCGGCCTCATTTACCTGCTTTCCGTCATCATCGGGTCGACCGTGCTCTCGCGAGTTCCCACCCTCGCCACGGCAACCCTCACCGCGCTGGCGTGGAATTACCTCTTCATCAAGCCGTACTACACCTTTTACATTCGGGCGCCTCATGACGTGATCCTCTTCGCGACATACTTCATCGTCGCTCTCGTCATGGGGCACCTGAATGCCCGCCTGCGCCAGCGGGAAAACGCCGAGCGGCGACGCGAGCAGCAGGCGGTGGCGCTCTATGAATTCAGCCGCGACATCGCGGCGGCGGAAAGCGCCGAGGCTGCCGCACAGCACCTCGCAACCCACTGCTCCAGCCTGCTCAACACCTCCGCCACCGTGACGCTGGAAAACGACGGCACGCTCGCGGAAGCCGCCGGACCGCAACTCGATGCCAACGAGGTGGCCGTGGCCGATTGGTGCCTCCGGCATGGCGAAGTCGCTGGCAAGTTCACCAACACTCTGCCGCAGGCAACGCATTTCCATCTGCCGCTGAAAAACGCCGAACGCGTCTCCGGCGTGCTTTCACTGCTGCTGGCTCGTCCGCTCACGCTGGCCGAACGCCAGCTCGTCGAGACCTTCTCCACGCAGTTCGCGTTGGTCTGCGAACGCGATCAGCTCCTGCGCCAGGCGCAGTCCGCCGCCGTCGAGGCGCGCTCGCGGGAATTGCAAAAGACGCTCCTCGACAGCGTGTCGCATGAATTCCGCACGCCCCTCGCCGCCATTTCAACGGCAGCGGATGGACTGTCTAATGACATCGGCGACCGCCGGGCTCTGGTGGGCGAGATTCAAATCGCCTCCGCCCGCCTCAACCGCATCGTGAGCAATCTCCTCGACATCACCCGCATCGAGACCGGCGCTGTACAGCCCCGGCTGGAATGGTGCGATCTTGCCGAGATCGTGGATGAGTCGATACTACGCGGAGGCGACGATGTGCGCGGGTGCGATATCTCGACCTCCATCGGGCCAGGTGTCGCTCTGGCCCGTGTCGATGCCGCACTCATGGAGGAGATATTGACCAATCTCATTCGCAATGCCGCCCAACACGGCAGCGGCATGCGCATCACGCTAGAGGCAGACGGGGAGATCGATGGACTGAGAATCACCGTGAGCGATGCCGGTCCGGGACTCGGAGACAACCCGGAGGCGGTATTTGAAAAATTCCGTCGTGGCTCCTCGACGGCCTCAAAGGGACTGGGGCTCGGCCTCTCGATCGTGCGCGGATTCGCCGAGGCGCTCGGAGGAACGGTGACGGCGGAAAATCGCCCGGAGGGCGGAGCACGCTTCATCCTGCGCTTGCCGGTCGAGACACGATCTGCGGAGAATCTCATCACGCCATGAGCAACATCCTCGTCATCGACGACGAACCGCAGATCCGGCGGCTCGTCCGCCTCGTGCTGGAAGGCGTGGGCCACAAAGTCCGCGAGGCCGCGACCGGTCAGGATGGGTTGGTGGAGGCCGCGTCACGGCAGCCTGACGCCATCATTCTCGATCTCGGCCTGCCCGATCTCGATGGTGTGACCGTCCTGCGCCGCCTGCGCGAGTGGACACTGCTGCCCGTGCTCATCCTCTCCGTGCGCGACGCGGAGGAGGACAAGGTGCTGGCTCTCGACGCCGGAGCGGATGACTATGTGACAAAGCCCTTCAGCAGCGCGGAGCTGCTCGCCCGACTGCGCGTCGCCCTGCGCCGCGCCACCCCCGCCAATGATCCCGTGATCGAATGCGGCCCGCTGCGCCTCGACGCCGCCGCGCGTCTCGCCTGGGTGAACGGCGAGGAACTCCCGCTCTCCGCCACGGAATACTCTCTGCTACGCGAACTCGCGCGGCACGCCGGAAAAATCGTCACGCACAAGCATCTCCTCGCCACCGTATGGGGGCCCAACGCCACCTCGCAGAGCCAATACCTGCGCGTGTACGTGAGCCATCTGCGCAAGAAGCTCACGGAACGCGGCTTCCCCGCCGAGGGATTGCGCACGGAAACAGGCATCGGATACCGCCTGCAGGATACGACGGAAGAAGCACGCTGACGGATTTTGTTCCACGCAGTTCTCCATCGTGGAACTTTTTTGCGCCGATGCGGGGAGCGAAAGGGAGTCTGCGATTGACATCCCTAGATGTTGTGGTGAATTCAAATTTAATTCTCCACGGACCACAATGCGTTGTCCCAAATGCGGCTCACTCGAAGATAAAGTGATCGATTCCCGCCTGTCGAAAGACGGAGCGAGCATTCGACGCCGCCGCGAGTGCCTTGATTGCGAGACACGCTACACGACCTACGAGGAAATCGAGCGCATCGAGTTGCGCGCCATCAAGCGCGATGGCCGCCACGAACCCTTCGATCGCCACAAGCTGAAAACCAGTCTGGTCAAGGCCTGCGAAAAACGGCCCATCGGACTCGATCTCATCGAAAAGGCCGTGGAGGACATCATGCAGGAACTGGAGGCCGAGCAGAAACGGGAAATCCCCACTCGCGAGATTGGCGCGAAGGTGATGGAGCGTCTGCACCTCCTCGATCCCATCGCCTATGTGCGATACGCATCCGTTTACCGGCAGTTCCAGGAGATCGGGGATTTCATCGAGGAAATCCAGAGCTTCGAAAAACGCGCCGTTCGCACCCAGGCACAGCCCGAACTCTTCAAGGCATGATCGCACTCCGCAACAACCTACCGCTCGTTTGCTTCCCTGATGGCCGCATCATGAACTTCGAACGCACCTGGCTCGCGACCTCGCTGGCCAAGGCGGCCGAGCGCGCCGGGTACAAGAAGTGGTGGCTCGCCTCGCATGTGACGGAGAGCGTGACCAGCTACTTCGAGCAGGATTTCGGCGAAAACACCGTGACGATCACCGGCCTGGAAAAGGCCGTGCAGTCCGTGCTCCAGGTCATCGGCTACAGCGACGTGGCCGGGGAATTCGCCGCCAGCCCGCCGCCCGCGCGCATTTCTCTCGAGGAACTGGCCCGCCATGCCGGCCATGGATACGAGCTCGCGTTCTTCGACCTCCTGCGCTCCCGCGTGCGCGAGGCGATCGACGCCAAGGCCCAGCGCCTGGAAATCTGCGACGCCCACACCGGCGTGAAGCTGCTCCGCTCGGCCAAGGTCTGGCGGCGCGACTGCTCGGGTCTGCTCGAGGAGATCGTGAATTTCGTCCGCGAGGAAGTCGTCTCCGCCCGCAAGGAGGAGATGGAGATGCAGCTGTCATGACGCTTTTCGAAAAGATCATCGCCCGCGAGATCCCGGCGCAGATCATTTACGAGGACGACCTGAGCATCGCCATTCGCGACATCAATCCGCAGGCTCCCGTCCACGTGCTCATCATTCCCAAAAAGGTGATCGCCCGGGTCGGCGAGGCGCAGGCGGAAGATCAGTCTCTTCTCGGCCACCTGCTGCTCACCGCCGCCACGGTGGCGAAGCAGGAAGGTCTGGAAAACGGGTTCCGCATCACCATCAACCAGGGTGCGGATGGCGGCGAGACGGTTCCCCACATGCACGTGCATGTGCTCGGCGGACGCCCGCTGGGCTGGCCTCCAGGCTAAAATCCTCTTGCCTGTTCCTCACGGCGCGTAGAAATGCATCTTTCATGCCGCCGATCGTCTCGACCACCCTGCTCCTGATTCTGTCGAATCTCTTCATGACCTTCGCGTGGTACGGCCACCTGAAGACGATGAAGACACAGCCGCTCATCTACGCGATCCTGGTGAGCTGGGGTATCGCGTTCTTTGAGTACATGCTCCAGGTGCCGGCCAACCGCATCGGCTCCAGCATGCTCACCCTGCCGCAGCTGAAGATCATGCAGGAGGTGATTACCCTTTCCGTCTTCGTGCCCTTCGCGGTCTTCTACATGGGCCAGCCAATCAAGCTCGATTACCTCTGGGCCGGCCTCTGTATGGTGGGCGCGGTTTTCTTCATCTTTCGCTCCGCGTAGACGCGAAACGGAAATCTCACCGGCCTGCTCTCAGAAAAAAGCAGGAGCGGTGAACTCGTCGTCCACCGCCCCTCACACACCAATATTGTAACAGGTGTCGCGCGCCGGTTAGCGGTCGCACTCGCCCATCACAAAGTCGAACGATCCCAGGATGGTCACGACGTCGCTGACGAGGTGGCCGGGCAGGATCTTGGGAAGGATGCTGAGATTCACGAAGCTTGGGCTGCGAATCTTGAGGCGGTACGGGACGCCGCCGCCCTTGGAATGAATAAAGAAGCCGAGCTCGCCCTTCGGGTTTTCCGCGCCGAAGTACACCTCGCCTGCCGGGGCGTCGACGCCCTCGGTGACGCGGATAAAGTGGTGAATGAGCTCTTCCATCTTCGTCAGCACGTCGGTCTTCACCGGGAGCATCTGCTTCGGGTCGATGACGTTGATCGGGCCGGTCGGGAGCTTGTCGATGACCTGCTCAAGGATGCGCAGGCTCTGGCGCATCTCCTCCATGCGAATGAGATAGCGGTCGTAGCTGTCACCCACGGTGCCGACAGGAACCTCAAAGTCGTATTTCTCGTAGTCGAGATACGGGTTCTTGCGACGCAGGTCATGATCGACGCCGGAACCGCGGAGGTTCGGTCCGGAGAGGGCGTAGGCGATGGCATCCTCCTTGGAGATCACGCCGACATCCTTGCATCGGTCGACGAAGATGCGGTTGCGAGTGAGCAGACCGTCGGTTTCCTCAAGGGCGGGCTTGAAGGTGCGCATGAACTCCTTGAGCTGCGGGAGGAATGTCTCCGGCAGGTCGTGGGTCTGGCCGCCAACACGGGTGTAGCTCGTGGTAAAACGCGCGCCGCTGAGGAGCTCGACGAGGTTGTAGATCTTTTCGCGCTCGGTGAAGGTGTAAAGGAAGACGGTGACGGCGCCGATGTCCATCGCCATACACCCCACGCCGAGAAGGTGCGAGGAAATGCGTGCCAGTTCGCAGCAGATCACGCGGATGGCTTTGCCACGGGGGGGGAGTTCCCAGCCCATGAGCTTTTCCACCGCCAGGGCGTAGGCGACGTTGTTGGCGATGGGAGCGAGATAGTCCAGACGGTCCGTGTAGGGAACGAACTGGTTGTACTGCATGTTTTCGGCGATTTTTTCGTCGCCGCGATGCAGGTAGCCGACGTCGGGCATGCCGCGCTCGATGACTTCGCCATCGAGATCGAGGACGATGCGGAGCACGCCGTGGGTCGAGGGGTGCGACGGCCCCATGTTCAGAGTCAGCGTTTCGCCGAGCAGCTCTCCGACTTCCTGTGCGTCACGCACGCTCTGAAGGCCCCTGGAAAGAGCATCGGGATGTTCAATTGTCGTCGCCATTTTTTAAAAAGTCCTTATCCGTGTCGGAATATCGTTTTGTGGGTAAGTTTCCAAGAAACTCTTACCAGACGAATACCGCAATCATGAATATTTCTTCGACTGAAAAAGCAAGCCCCCCCGTGCTGGTCGTCGTAGGAGGAGGATTCGGGGGGCTCTCCGCCGTCAAGGAACTGGACGGCAAGCCGGTCAGGATCATCCTCATCGACCGCAGCAATCACCATCTCTTTCAACCACTCCTTTACCAGGTGGCCACGGCGGGCTTGTCCCCGGCGGATATCGCCCAGCCGATCCGGGCCATCCTGCGGAACCAGGAAAACGTCACCGTTGTCCTCGACGAGGTGACGGAAATCCGACCCGACGCCCGCAAGGTGGTCACGGGAGACCTGACGTTTCACTACGATTACCTCATCGTGGCGGCCGGGGCGCGGCACCACTATTTTGGCAACACCGACTGGGAACCCCTCGCCCCAGGCCTGAAGAGCCTCGAGGACGCGGTGGAGCTCCGCCGACGCGTGCTGCTCGCCTTTGAGGTGGCGGAAAAAGCCCCCACGCCCGAGGAACGTGACGCCGCCATGACCTTCGTGGTGGTGGGAGCGGGGCCGACCGGTGTGGAAATGGCCGGGGCGATTTCCGAACTCGCGCGATTCACCCTGCGCAAGGACTTCCGCCGCATCAACCCGGCGGAGGCGAAGGTCATCCTCATCGAGGCCGGGCCGCGCGTGCTGCCCACCTTTGACCCGTCGCTCTCCGAGAGCGCCGCGAGGCAGTTGGAGAGCCTGCATGTCGACGTGCGGGTGAACAACGCGGTCAAGCGCATCGCCGAGGGCGAGGTGCAGGTCAACGATACGGTGATCCCGACCCGCACGGTCATCTGGGCGGCGGGCAACAAGGCATCGCCCCTGGCCGCCATGCTCGGCGGCGAGATCGACCGCCAGGGCCGCACGAAGGTGAACCCCGACCTGAGCATCCCCGGCCAGCCCCATGTCTTCGCCATCGGAGACATGATCACGACGACCTTCGACGGGGGGAAGCCTGTTCCCGGGGTCAGCCCGGCGGCCATGCAGGCCGGACGTCACGCCGCCCGGAACGTCCTGCGGCTCATCCGGAAGGAAGCCACGGAACCGTGGAACTACTTCGACAAGGGCAGCATGGCGACCATCGGGCGCAACGCCGCCGTGGCGCAGATCGGCGCGTGGAAATTCAGCGGCCTGCTCGCCTGGGCGGCGTGGGTTTTCGTCCACCTGCTCTTCCTCATCGGCTTCCGCAACCGCTCGGCGGTCTTTCTCCAGTGGACATGGGCGTACTTCACCTACGGAAAAGGAGCACGCCTCATCTCCGGTCCCGCGGGACGATGGGGACTCCTCAACCGCACGAAAAAGGATTCATGATCACAGGACGCATTGCCATCGTGGGCTCGGGGTCGATCGGGCTGTACTACGGCGCAAAACTGGCCGCGACCGGCCATGATGTCGCCTTCCTCATGCGCAGCGGGCTGGAGGAAGCGCGCAAAGACGGCATCCGCGTCTACTCCGAGACGACGGGCGATGTTCATCTCGACCGGCCTGCCGTCTTCGCCATGGCGGAGGAGATCGGCCCCTGCGGGCTGGTCATCAACTCGCTCAAGGCCACGGCCAATGACGTGCTGGCCCGGGCGATCCCTCCCCTGCTCGGCCCGGATACCGCGCTATTGACCCTGCAAAACGGCCTCGGCGGCGACGAACTGCTCGCCAGCCAGTTTGGCGCGGAGCGCGTGCTGGGCGGACTGTGCTTCATCTGCCTCACCCGGAAAACTCCGGCCAGCGTGAACCACGTCGGCAAAGGAAAGCTCTCGATCGGCGAATTTGACCGCCCGGTCTCGGACCGCCTCCGCACCCTCGCCGAGGCCTTCAACGCCGCCCGCGTTCACACCGACGCGGTGGAAAATCTCGCCGAAGAACGCTGGCGCAAGCTGGTCTGGAACATCCCGTTCAACGGTCTCTCAGTCGCGGCCGGGGGCGTCACGGTCGATACCATCCTTGCAGACCCCGCCCTGCACCAGCGCTGCCGGGGGCTCATGGAGGAAACCATCGCCACGGCCAACGCCCTCGGGTTTCCCATCGAGAAAACGTATGCCGATTTCCAGATCGAGCGCACCTATCCCATGGGGCCATACGCGCCCTCGACGCTGATCGACTGGCGGGCGGGGCAAAAACTCGAGGTCGAGCCCATCTGGGGCGAGCCGCTGCGCCGGGCCCGGGCCGCCGGGGTGCCCACCCCGCTGCTGGAGACCCTGTACACCGAACTCGTCGCCATCAACGCCGCGCAGCCATAACAAATACCCGCGTTATTCCCTCGCGGAGTGCGATTTGTGAGGGAGGATCGCAATTTCCGGTGCGCTTCGCGGAAAAAATCTGTTAAGCGTGCGGGCTCGCTTCATGCCAGACGAACCCGAGATTCCTGATGAAGAGCTAGTCGCCCGCACCCGTGCGGGGGACCCGGACGCGTTCTCGGACCTCGTCGTGCGCTACAGCCCGCGACTCTACGGTCTCGTGTACAACATGACCTCGAACCACGAGGACACCAATGACCTGTTGCAGGAGATTTTTGCCAAGGCCTACCGGTCGATCAACGGTTTTCGGGGAAATTCCTCCTTCTATACCTGGATGCATTCGATCGCCGTGAACATGACGATCAATTTCCTCAAGAAGCGGGGCCGCCGCCAGGGCATGAGCCTGGATGACGTCGACTCCAACATCCAGAATGACCGGGAATTCATCGAGATCACCTCGGGGAACGACCCGCGCCACGAGGCAAATCTGAGCGAGCTGCAACAAAGATTGAACGAGGCCATGCAGAAGCTGTCTCATGAACATAGAGCGGTCGTTACGATGTTCGACATCCAAGGCATGCCGCACGCGGAGATTGCCAAGGTGCTCGGGATTTCGGAGGGAACCGTTCGCTCACGACTGTTTTACGCACACCGCCAGTTGCAAAATTACCTGGAAGAGTTTATCAAACGCTGACCACCGCCATGGGAGAAAATCCTGACATTTCGAAGTTACTGCGCATGAAGCGGTACGAGCAACCTCCTCCGGGGTATTTCGAGGACTTTGTTCAGGAATTTCACCGTCGTCAGAGGGCGGAGCTTTTGCGTCGTCCGACGTGGAAGATCGTCTGGGACCGCATCTCGGCCATCGCGCCAGGGTTCCATGTCCCGCAGTACGCCTACGCGACGATTGCCGCGCTGGCCGTCTGCGCCTCCGTCGTCATCATATCCCCGCGCTCCATCTCGCCGACCAATACGCTGGCCAAGGCTGACCCGGGCGTACCTGCCATCTCTCTGACCTCACGACCTGTAACCATCGGCGATACCCTTCCGGTCTCGGCACGAGCTGACGGGTCGCTCCCTCCGCATTACGTGCTTCAGGCCCGGCCCGTGAGTAATGAGCAACCGCTCAGTTTCTAAACTCACGCACCACAGCGCCCCGGTATGGGCGGCTGCCGCTGCTGTCGTCCTGCTGTCCACTCTCGGCGCCCGGAGCGAAGACGATCTCGGCAACAAGATCACCTGCGAGGTCAATCGCGTCTTTCAGGAACGCCAGAGCGCCGTCGTCCGGGTCGAGGCTCTCGACCATCACGGTCGCCTCACCGGCACCGGGTTCTTCACCGATCCCTCCGGCACGATCTACACCCTCTCCTATATCGTCGCGAACGCCCAGGAAGTCATGATCGTCCGCGGAGATGAAAAAATCCCCGCCAAGGTGCTGGTGGCCGATCCCCGCAGCGGCATCGCCCTGCTGAAGGCGGATATTTCCTCCCCCTTCATCCCGCTGGGAAATTCCCGCAAGCTCGCCCTTTCCTCGCCGGTCCTGACCATCGGATACACGCCGGGATTTTCCGACACACCGAGCTTCGGCATCGTCGGTGGGTTTGACCGCAAGTTTCTCGGCAAATACTTCACCACGACCCACATCCGCGCCAACCTGCCCGTACAGGCCGGATTTGGCGGCGCTCCGCTTCTGAACCTCAACGGCGAAGTCGTGGGCATCATCATCGCCGGGGTCGGCGGCGGCGCATCCTGCTATGCCGTGCCGATCGAGGCAGCGGAGAAAATTCGCATGGACTACGCCCGCTACGGCGAGCCCCGCCACGGCTGGCTCGGCGTGAAGGCCGAGGAGCAGGACGTCAAGGTGGATGGCTCTAGTGTCCGCATTTCCGAGGTGGGTTCCGACACTCCGGCCGCCCTGGCGGGATTGAAGCCCGGCGATGTCCTGCTCCAGATCGGCGCGGTGAAGATCACCGAGCCCGAGGACATCATCGACGCCAGTTATTTCCTCACCGCCGGAGACAAGGTGGCGGTGGAAATCGTGCGCGACGGACAGAAAAAGACCATCGAGGTCGAGTCCGCCCGCCATCCAGCCACCGGAGTCCCCTCCTCCCCGAACGAACTCGTCGGCCAGGTGCCGATGTTTATCTTCCAGTAAGTCTCCCTCTCGGGAGCTTTCAACAAAAGGAAGCAAAGGAAACGAAGGGATGCTTTGCGTGTTTGCGGAGCGGAGTTTTTTTGAGATGTGGCGAACGCATGGATTCGTCTGGCTGGCGTGGCGTCGGAAAAATATCGGTGAAAAACGCTCTCGCTACGGCACGGTTTCGCGATGAGAAAACTGTTTTTACGATACCGGTTCTGATTGGACTCGGTAAAATCTTCCCTGCCTTCCCCTTCGTTTCCTTTGCTTCCTTCTGTTGGAAACGCCTTTGAGCCTCAGGCGGCGGCTTCTGCGACGTGCGCGAGGTGGGTGGCGGCAATGTCGTCCAGTTGGGCGATGCTCTGGACATGGGAAAGGCGTTCGCGCAGGCGCGCGCCTTCGGGCATTCCCCGGGTGTAGGCCATGAGCCGGGCGCGCATCGCCTTCATCGCGATTTTCTCATCACGCCGCCAGACGATCTCGCCTTCGCAATGCTCGCGGATCATTTTCCAGCGCTCCTCCATGGTCGGAGGAGCTGGAGACTCCACGCCCGCGAGAGCGGCCTGGATCTCTTCAAAAATCCACGGCGAGGCCATCGCGGCGCGCCCGATCATCACGCCGGAAACACCGGTTTCCCGCTTGCGGAGTAAAACATCTGCGGCGCTCGTGATGTCGCCATTGCCGATCACCGGCACCTTCACGGCGGCAGCCACCTGTGCAATGACATTCCAATCCGCCTCGCCGGAATACCCCTGCTCCTTCGTGCGGCCATGCACGGCGATGCGCTGGATGCCGGATTGTTCGAGGATGGCTGCGGTCTGGGTGGCGTTGACGGAATTGCGATCCCACCCGATGCGAATCTTCGCCGTCACCGGCACCGGCGCGGAGGCCTTCACCACCGCCTCCGCCACCCGCGACAGAAGCGGGCAGTCCCGCAGGAGAGCCGATCCGCCGTTTTTGCAGACCACCTTGTTCACCGGGCAGCCGAAATTCAGATCGAGAAAATCTGGCCGCACCCAGTCGATCACGGCGCGGGCGGCCTCCGCCAGGCGCTCGGGTTCCGCCCCGAAGAGCTGCACCCCGAGCGGGCGCTCCTCCTCGACGAACTCAAGGTAATATTTCGTCCGCTCATTGCGGTGCAGGATGCCCTCGGCGGAGACGAATTCCGTCGTGAGCACGTCGGCGCCCTTCGCCCGGCAGATGCGGCGAAACACGGTGTTTGTCACGCCCGCCATGGGCGCGAGAAAGATGGGAAAATCCGCCGACATGCGGCAGCTTAGCCCGCGATCAGCAGTTCGCCAACCTCTTGCTGGATCGCCGGGATCTGCTCAAGGGAGAGATGCGGATTGCGCAGGACGAAGGTTTCCCCTGTTCCCGCGCGCTCGTAGACGAGCATGTCTTCGTCGGAGGAGTCCACGGGACGCAGCACGCGCTTGCGCTCCAGCATGAGGGCCAGGATGTAACAGATGTTATTCCGCGCGGGGTTCTGCTCGGCCAGCATGCGGCGCAGCAGGCTCTCGGCGTCATCCTTGGGCAGCGGCTCCGGCGGCGGAGGGGTCGGAGGTTCGTACTTCGAACGCCAGAAGGAAAACGGCTGGATGTTGTCGTTGCGCGACTGCCACGCCTCCTCGGAGAGGTCCTCGCGTCGAAAGCCGTCTCCGTCGCGGTAAAGCAGCGTGTAAAAGAAATCGCCCTCGGCGAACTCCTTGCCAGTCTGCGCGCAGGTGTGGGCGCGCGATTTGATATCCCAGTCAGCTTGCATTTACGACATCCAGGGCAGTTTGAGCTTCGGCAGGTCGCGGTTCGTCGACCGCAGCCAGAGCAGGTAGAAACCGATCACGGAGAAGATGGCCAGCGGACCCCAGGTGGCAAAATACGGGTTCATGCGATCCCCCTTGCCGAGCGCGACGAAGAGGCTGCTGACAAAGACGAGGCCAAAGAACAGGCCGATGGCCAGAGCCACGCCGCCGAGAATGCCCCGGCGGGAATAGACGATGCCCATCGGCGCGGCGATGAGGACCACGACGAGGCACACCCACGGAAGCGCCCACCGGTACTGGAGGTGCGTGGTGAACGGCGCGAGGCGCCGCTCGGGGAAGTCACTGTTGAAGAACAGATATTCCTTCAGCTCGGGCACGGACAGATACTCCGGCTTCATGACCGAGCTGGCGATGCGCGGCGGAGTCTCGCTCCAGCCGGAGAGCACGATCTCGTCCTTGAACTCGGATTTGATGATATCGCCCGAGGGCGTCATCTCCACGTGGCGGGCGCGGTTGAGAATCCAGTTTTTCGTGATGGGATCGAAGGCGCCCTTGTTCGCGTACCATACCTGCACGATCTTGCCGTCGGCGTTCTGCTGGATGATCTCAAGATCGTCGAGGCGGTTGTCGTTCACGTAGACGCGGCGGATGAACCACGTGCGATTGTCGTCGCGATTGCGGAAGAGATGGGCGTTGATGCCGCCGATCAGCTTCTTGCCTCGCTTGATCTCGCGCAGCATCTGCTTTTTGATCTGCTCGGCATGGGGAGCGGACTCGTAGTTGAAATAGGCGGTGATGGCCGTGAGCACGAGTCCCACGGCAAAAAGCGGCATGAGGATGCGCACCACGCTCTGGCCCGCTCCCAGCATCGAGATGATCTCATTGGTGCGAGACATCGATGTGAGCGAATAGAGGAGAGCGAGCAGCAGGCCGATCGGCAGACAGATCACGACGATCTGCGGGATCTGGGACATGTAGTAGGCGAGCAGAACGTCAAAGCCAGCCTTGCCCTGCATGAAATCCTGGAGATTGTCGCTGAGGTCAAAAATAAACCAGATGGCGATGAAGCCGAAAAAGCAGTAGATGAACGGCAGCAAAAATTTCTGCAGCACGTATCGGTCGAGTATTTTCATCAAGTACGAACTCCCACCTTTAATGTCCGCCGTTAGCCCCGTCAACTTCCCGCACCCCGCGCCCGCAATCCCATGATCTCCCTGCACACCGACGAAGCACGCGGCGAGGAGGGAGTCTTCGAGCGGGAAATTCGCGAAATTTTCTCTCCCAACGGCCTGCTGGCCGCCGCGTCCAACTACGAATATCGCGCCGAACAGCAGCAAATGGCCGTGGAAGTCGCCCGCGTCCTGGAGCAGGGCGGCCATCTCGTCGTCGAGGCGGGCACAGGCGTCGGCAAGTCGCTGGCCTATCTCATCCCCGCCGCCCTCCATGCAGCGGCCACGAAACGCAAGGCCGTCATCTCGACCCACACCATCGCCCTGCAGGAACAGCTCATCTACAAGGATATCCCGCTGGTCCAGAAGCTCTTACCAGTGGAATTCGAGGCCGCGCTCCTCAAGGGGCGGCATAACTACGTCTGCGGCACCCGGCTCGACCGGGCCATGACGCAATCCGGCGACCTGTTCTCCCCGGAGCAGCGCAAGGAGCTGGAGCGCATCCACGAGTGGAGCCTCACGACGAAGGACGGCTCGCTGAGCGACTTCATCGAGCAGCCCGACCCGGCGATCTGGGAGGAGATCCGCAGCGAGCAACACCTCTGCTCCGCCAAAATCTGCGGGCGCAACCCCCGGTGTTTTTACCAGGCGCTGCGCCGCCGCATCCTCTCCGCCGACATGGTGGTGCTCAACCATGCGCTGCTTTTCACCCTGCTGGGCGGGGTCGATGAGGGCGAGGATCGCGCGAGCGGCATCCTTTTTTCCAATGATTTCGTGATCTTCGACGAGGCTCACACTCTGGAGGACGTGGCCTCGCGCCATATCGGGATTGAGATTTCCCAGCTCGGCCTGAAGCGCTCGCTTCAGCGGCTTTACAACCCGCGCACCCGCAAAGGGCTCTTTCAGGCGATGAAGGACGGCTCCGCGTGCAGCGTGGTGGCGGAATTGCTGCCCAAGTCGGACGCGTTCTTCGAATCGGTCTCGGAACATTGCGAGTTTCGCAAAGGGCGGGAGTTTCGCGTGCGCGAACCCGGCCTCGCCGACGCCTCGGAGCTCAGCGACGGGCTCGTGCGCATGAGCGAGTACCTGAAGGTCCAGGCCGGAAAGACCGAAGACGACGTGCGAAAGTCGGAACTCCAGGACGCCGCGCGCAAGATCCGCGAGGCCCGGCAGGGGATCGTCGATTTCCTCGAGGTGGGCCATGAGGACTACGTCTACTGGGTCGAGCAATCTGGTCGCCGTGAGACGTACTGCAACCTTCGTGCCGCCCCGATGGACCTTGCCGACACCCTGCGGCGGCTGCTCTTCCGGGACAATGCCTGCACCATCATGACCAGCGCCACGCTCTCCGTTGGCGCAGGAAATCTCGGGTACTTCCGCAATCGCGTCGGGGCGCAGGATGCCCACGCTGTCCAGATCGGCAGCCCCTTCGACTACCAAAAGCAGATGTCGCTGCACCTGGTGAAGCAGATGCCGGAGCCGAAGGACCCCGGCTACCACAAGGCGCTGGAAAAATGGATCGCGCACTTCGCCGACCAGAGCAAGGCGCGCGCCTTCGTCCTTTTCACCAGCTACCAGACGATGCGCCACGCCGCCGAGGCGCTGGAGGGACACTTCGCCGACAAGGGCTGGACGCTCCTCGTTCAGGGCACGGGAATGCCCGCCGTGCGCATGGTGAAGGAATTCCGCGAAAATCCGCACAGCGTGCTTTTCGGCGTGGACAGCTTCTGGGCCGGAGTCGATGTGCCGGGCGACGCCCTGTCCAACGTCATCATCACCCGCCTGCCCTTTGCCACGCCGGACCACCCGCTCACGGAGGCCCGGCTGGAGGTCATCGAGTCGCAGGGGGGACGGGCCTTTGAGCAATATTCGCTCCCCGAGGCCATCCTGAAGCTCCGCCAGGGCGTTGGCCGCCTGATCCGGACCAAGTCGGATACCGGGATGATCGTCATCCTCGACAGCCGCATCCTCAGCAAGCCCTACGGCCGGTCCTTCCTCCGCGCCCTGCCCGAATGCCCGACCCACATTCACTAGAGGAACCGCGCCCGGCCCGAAGCCTCTGGCGCACCGCGCTGGCGGTCCTCGCCTCCGCCCTCGTGCTGGTCGCGCTCATCGCGGGCGCGACGACATGGTGGATGACCCACAGGGTGACGGCCCAGGCGCGCGATGTGGCCCGGGCTGTCGCGGAGGAGTTTCGCCAGGCCTTTCAATTGACCCCGGAGGTCCGGATCAACTCGCTCGTAGTGGTCGCCGCCAATACGCCCGCCGCCGAGCTGATGACGATGCAAAAACAGGCCCGCGTGCGCCACGCCTGGAGCCAGACATGGATGCACAGCACGAAGACCATCGAGGTCGAGGCAACCTTTACGGCCCGGGCGGGATTTGACCTGCACGAGCCTTTTCGCGTCACCATCGACCCGGCGACCGGCACGGTCATTACGCAACTGCCCCCCGCCCGCATCCTTTCCCTCGGCATGAGCGACGTGAGCGTGCCCCGCGATGAGGATGGATACTGGAACAAGCTGACCCAGCAGGACCGGGAGCAGGCATTTCGCGAACTGGAGGAGGAGGCACGGAAGCAATTTGCGGACTCCGACCTGGTCGCCGAGGCGTCCCGCGAGGGCGAAATCCGCGTCCGCGCCCTCATCCGCAAAGCGATGGACCCGGGTGTCCCCATCGTCACAACTCCCGCTCCCGCGCCGCGCTAAGGCCCGGGCTTCCCGCAGATAAGGCGATTTTTCCTGCCCCCGGGCTTGCAACGAGGCGGCCTCCGGGGCGAAAATGACTCGACTCGGCACAGAGGCCCGTTCAGGGTCGCCGACCCATTTTTCATGAAACATCGTCTCCAGAGAGTGTGCGAAGTGATCAAGCGTGAGCTGGGCCTTATCATGGTCCGGGAACTGACGTTCTCCTCGCCGTTGGTCACCATCAGCGCCGTCGACATCACGCCGGACCTGAAACAGGCGCACATCTTTGTGAGCGCAATGGGCTCTGCGTCCGACCGGAAGAACGCTCTAAGCGTCCTCGAAAGCAATCGCGCGCTGATGCAGAACGAGCTCTCCAAGCGCGTGATCCTGAAAAACACGCCACACCTGTATTTCAAGTTCGACGAATCGATCGAGCGCGGCACACGGGTCTTGAACATCCTCGAGGAACTGGACCTGAACGAGCCGGAGAAATGAACGCCACGTTCGCGGAGATCGCCTCCGCCCTCTCCGACAAGCAGCGCATCCTCGTCGTCAGCCACCTGCGCCCCGACGGCGACGCCCTCGGCTGCACCATCGCCTTTGCCCTCTGGCTCAAGAGCCTCGGCAAGGAGGTCGTCACCTGGAACGAGGACGGCATGCTCGACAAGTTTCGCTACCTCCCCGGCCATGAAATGGTAACGACTCCTCCCGAGGAGCCGCAGGCCTTTGACGCCGTGGTGGCGCTGGACAATTCGGTCAAAAAACGCCTCGGCACGGTCATTCCCGCCATCAAGGACGGCGCCTTGTGGATCAACATCGACCACCACATCAGCAATGATGGATACGGCGACCTGAACTACATCGACCCGTCGTCCCCGGCCACCGGCCAGATCCTTTGCGAGTTCTTCCGCGACCGGCAGATCGCCATCACGCCCGAGCAGGCGGCCAACCTATACGCCGCCATCTCGACGGATACCGGCTCCTTCCAATACGCAGGCACGGGCCCGCGCACCTTCCAGGCTGCGATGGAACTCGTCGCCGCCGGGGTGAATGTCGCGCAAATCTCTCGCGACATGTACGAGAACCAGCCGCGCCGCCGCCTGGAACTGCTGCGCCACGCGCTGAACGGCGCAGAGTTTTCCTGCGAGGGGCGCGTTGCCTGTTTTTCCCTCACCCTGGCCGATGTCGATCGCCTCGGCGTCCTGCCCGAGGACAATGAAGGCATCATCGACCACCTGCGCTCTGTCGAGGGCGTCATCGCGGCGGTTTTCTTCGAGGAACTGCCGGAGGCCAAGGTGCGCGTGAGCGCGCGGTCCAAGGACCCGAGCGTCGATGTGTGCAAAATCTGCGCCCTCTTCAAGGGGGGCGGCCATCCTCTCGCGGCCGGCGCCCGTGTGCGCGGCGGACTTGAGGAAGTTAAGGAACGTTTTTTAGAAGCTGTTTGTCATGAAATCCGCAACCGAAATTGACGGCGTTCTCCTGGTCGACAAGGCCCAGGGAATGACGTCGCACGACGTTGTTGCCATCGCCCGCCGTGTCCTGAACACAAAGAAGGTGGGCCACTGCGGCACGCTCGACCCGATGGCCACCGGCCTCCTCATCATCACGGTGGGCCGCGGCACGAAGATCCAGGACCTCCTCATGAGCGAGGACAAGGAATACTACGGTACGCTCAAGCTGGGCGAGACCACGAACAGCCAGGACGCCGAGGGCGACATCCTCGAAACCCGTCCGGTGCCGGATCTTTCGCGCTTCGACATCGACGAGGCCTTTGCCAAATTCCGCGGCGATTTCTACCAGACGCCGCCCATGGTGAGCGCGATCAAGAAGGACGGAGTGCCGCTCTACAAGCTGGCCCGCCAGGGCAAGGAGGTCGAGCGCGAGCCGCGGTTCGTGCGCGTCTACGCCTACGACGTCACCGAAGTGCGCCTGCCGGAGATCGATTTCCGCGTCGTATGCAGCAAGGGCTTCTACGTCCGCACCTACGCCCACGACATCGGCGAGACTCTCGGCTGCGGAGCGCACCTCTCGGGCCTGCGCCGCACCAAATCCGGCCGCTTCGCGGTCGACGGAGCGGTGACGGTGGACGAACTCAAGACGCTGCCGCGCGAGGAACTGTATTCCCGCATCCTCACGCTGCCCCAGGTCTCCCGGCTGCGCGGCGCCTGATCCGAAACCCGCTGATTTCTCACCATGCGCGTCCTGCATTCCGTCGATGAACTGAGCGGAGTGCCGGGACCGCACTGCATCGCGATCGGCGCGTTTGACGGCATCCACCTCGGCCACCAGGCCCTGATCGGCCAGATGCTCAGCCGCGCCCGCACGCTGCGGGCGACGCCGGTGGTACTGACCTTTGACCCGCACCCGAGCCGCATCCTGCGCCCGGAGAACGCCCCGCGCCTGCTCACCTCGACGCCACACAAACTGCGCCTCATCGAGTCGCTGGGCTGCCCAAACATCCTGCTCATCCCCTTCAATGCCGCTTTCGCCGCGCAGGACCCGGAGGTTTTCGTCGAGGACCTCGCCCGTCACGGCCTGGCTCTCGTCTGCGTGGGCCGGGACTGGGCCTTTGGCCGCAACCGCTCGGGCAACGTCGCCCTGCTGCGCCAGCTGGGCGCGAAACTCGGGTTTGAGACGGTGGAAATCCCGCCCGTCTCTGTCGGCACGGAAATGGTGAGCAGCACGCGCATCCGCCGCGCGGTGGAGGAGGGAGACTTTGACACGGCCAAGCTCCTCCTGGGACGAGACTATACCATCCTCGGCACCGTCGAGCACGGAGTCAACCTCGGCGCGCGAATCGGCTTTCCCACCGCCAATCTCTCCGCCCACAACGAGCAGTTCCCGCCCAATGGCGTCTACGCCGTGCGCATCCTGCGGCAGGGCCGATGGCTCGACGGCGTGGCCAATATCGGCGTGCGCCCCACGGTGGACCAGGCGGGCCAGCGCAAGCTGGAGGTGCACATCTTTGATTTCACGGAAGACTGCTACGGCGAGGACGTGGAGGTGCGCTTTGAGCACTTCCTCCGACCGGAAAAGAAGTTCGACTCCCTGGATGAACTCGTGGCGCAAATCCGGAGCGATTCCGCCCAGGCCCGCGAGTTGCTGGCCAACCACCGGTAGGGGTGGAGTCCCGCGACCCTAGGAAGACAGCAGCGCGGCGCGCATCGCCTCGATCGGCGCGGGCCGATTGAACCAGATCTCGAAGGACAACGCTCCCTGGTGCAGGAGCATCGACATGCCATTGGCCGTACGGGCTCCAGCGGCCTGCGCATCCTCGAGCAAACGGCTGCGGCCTGCGGCGTAGACCGTATCGTAGACGAGGAGATTGGCCGTGAGCAGATGCGCGGGAAGGACCGGCGGGTCGCTGCGCTTCATGCCGACCGAGGTGGCGTTAATCACGAGATCGACCTGCTCGATTTGCGAACGCAGGGCGGACTCGTCCAAAGAAATCGCCTGGATGCGATCGATGGGGCCAATGAGGCGGTCCGAACGAAAATAGGGCGACAGCTCCGTGGCGAGCGCCCGAGCCTTGTCGACCGTGCGGTTGGCGAGCACGAGACGCTCGCAGCCCTCGCGGGCGCATTGCACGGCGATGGCCCGGCCCGCTCCCCCGCCAGCTCCGAGCAGGAGGACGCGCAGATCGCGCAAATCGACAAAAAACTCCTCGCGCAGCGCACGAACGAGGCCGGGGCCGTCGGTATTGAAACCTAGCAGCTTCCCGCCATCGACGGCGACTGTATTGACCGCGCCCGACTGGCGGGCGTACTCATCCGCCTCGTCCACCGTGGCAAGCGCGACGGCCTTGTGCGGGATGGTGACATTCGTTCCGAGAAACCCGGCGGCCGGAAGGGCGCGAAAGGCCTCGGCCGCCTGATCAGGCGTGACATGAATCTTCACATACTGCGCGGCGATGCCGCAGGCCTTCAGCGCGGCATTGTGAAAGCCGGGAGACTTGGAATGCGCCACCGGGTCGCCAAAGACGGACAGGCGCGCGGGCGGGTCCAGCTTTTGCAATACGCCGGACTGGAGATCGGAAAGGGTGTAGATGTCTTGCGTCACGGTAGGCTCCCAGGGAGAGCGTGTAGTATTCCCTACCGGGGAACGGTCGACAACCCCCGTTTCAGATTCGCCGCATGGTCGTTTCCTTCTGGAAACGCTTTTCGTCCGGATCGAGGTAGTCGAGCGTGTAGTGAAGGCCGCGGCTTTCGCGGCGCTTCATCGCGCAATCCACGATGAGCGAGGCCACGTCAACGAGGTTGCGAAGTTCCAGCAACTCTTCGGTAATGGTGAAGTTCCAGTAAAACTCCTGGATCTCCGCATGGAGATTGCGCAGGCGGGCGGCGGCGCGCTGGAGGCGCTTCGTCGTGCGCACGATGCCCACATAGTCCCACATGAGGCGACGAATCTCGTCCCAGTTGTGATAGACGACGACCATCTCGTCGACATCCTGCACCTGGCCGGGACGCCACTCGGGAAGATTGAAATCGACGCGCTTCGGGCGGCGGCGACTGGTCTTTTCGTAGGCGCGATGCGCGAGGACAAGGCCTTCGAGGAGGGAATTGCTCGCGAGGCGGTTAGCTCCGTGGAGTCCGGTGCAGGCGACCTCGCCAATGGCGTACAGGCCGCGCACGGAGGTTTCGCCACAGAGATCGGTCTTCACCCCGCCGCACTGGTAGTGCGCGGCCGGAACGACCGGAATCGGCTGCTTCGTGATGTCGATGCCGAACTTCAGGCAGGTCTCGTAAATCTTGGGGAAGCGATGCTGGATGAAATCGGCGGGCTTGTGCGTGATGTCGAGATAGACGCACTTGCTGCCGGTGCGCTTCATCTCCGCGTCGATGGCCCGGGCCACGATGTCGCGGGGAGCCAACTCCTTGCGGGCATGATGGCGCTCCATGAACCGGCGGCCTTTTTCATCGCGCAGGATCGCTCCCTCGCCGCGCACGGCCTCGGAGATCAGGAAGGACTTCGCCTCGGGATGGTAGAGGCAGGTCGGGTGAAACTGGACGAACTCCATGTTCGCGATCATCGCGCCAGCACGCCAGGCCATGGCCACGCCGTCGCCGGTGGCGACATCGGGGTTCGTCGTGTACAGGTAGACCTTGCCGCATCCGCCCGTGGCGAGCACGGTCACATCGCTGCGGAAGGTGTGCACCTGGCCCGTCTTTTCATCGAGCACGTAGACGCCCACGCAGGCATTTTGCATGGCGTAGCCGAGCTTGCCCGTGGTGATGAAATCCACCGCCATGTGATGCTCGAAGACAGTGATATTCGGGTGATCGTGAATGCGGGCGACCAGCGTGTTTTCGATCTGCCAGCCAGTGGAGTCCTGGAAATGGAGCACGCGTCGCTTTGAGTGGCCGCCCTCGCGGCCGAGATCGAGCTCTCGCTCGCCATTCTCGAGCTCACGCTCGTCAAACTGCATGCCGAGATCGATCAATTCCTTGATGCGGGCGGGGCCCTCCGTCACGACGACGCGCACCGCCTCCTCGTCGCACAGCCCGGCGCCGGCCACGAGCGTATCCTTGATATGCAGGTCAAAGGAATCCTCGTTGCTGATGACACAGGCGACGCCGCCCTGAGCCCAGGCGGTATTGGAGTCAAAGATCTCGCGCTTGGTGATCAGCGCGACGGTTCCCTTCTGAGCGGCCTTGAGGGCAAACGAGATGCCCGCGATACCGCTGCCGATGACGATATAGTCGAATTCCTTCATGGACGCGGAAGCACCGCGATATTGTCGATGAGACGGGCCTTGCCGAGAAACACAGCCGCTGCCAGCCGGGCCGGCCGGCGGAGGGATTTTGCGTCCTCCAGCGTTTCGGCGTCGACGAGTTTGAGGTAATCGACGCGCGCGCCGGGAATGCGGGAGATGAGCTTCATCCCCGTGTTGAGAATGGCGGCGGGCGTCTTGCGCTGCGCTGCCACCTGGAGCGCGGCCTGGATGCCCGGCGCGACAGCGCGCTCCTCAGGCGTGAGGTAGGCATTGCGGGAACTGGTAGCCAGCCCGTCCGCCTCGCGAATGGTGGGATGGCCGACAATCTCGATGGGAAAATTCAGGTCACGCACCATGCGTCGCAGGATGGCGAACTGCTGGTAATCCTTTTCGCCAAAGACCGCAATGTCGGGCTGGATGATGAGGAAGAGCTTCGCCACGACCGTGCAGACGCCGCGGAAATGTCCCGGACGCGAGGCGCCGCAGAGATGGGCCGAGAGGCTGCTTTCATCGACAATGATCGAGCGATCCCCGGCGTACATCTCCTCTGGAGCGGGAGCAAAAACGAGGTCGGCTCCGCTTTCGCGGCAGACCTTCACATCGCGGGCGAAGGGACGCGGATACGAGGCAAAGTCCTCCTTCGGGCCGAACTGGATCGGGTTGACGAAGATCGAAACGACGACCTTGCCCTTGCGGCCCGCGAGCTGGCGGGCCTTGCGAATGAGAGCAGCGTGACCGTGATGGAGCGCGCCCATGGTGGGCACGAGAACGACCGGGGCGTTGCGCGCCGCTCGCAGAGAGCGACGGGCCACGGCAACGGTCTTGGCGATTTTCACGGAAGCCGCAGGGAACTACGGGGTCGCCACCGGCGAAGCGGACGGAGCCGCACTGGCAGCCGGGGAAGCCGAAGCCTCAGGAGCGGGTGTCGCCGAGGTCTCAACCGCGACCGGCGAAGCAGCCGGAGCCACGGAGGCGGCAGGCGCCGCAGCGGGCGTGCCAGCCACAGCAGGAGCGGTAGCGGCGGCGGCGGCCTTCAACTGGCGCTGGACGGCGGTATCACCGGCATCCTTGCGGGCGTAGGCCACAGCCAGGATCAACGTGAGAACGAAAAAGGCGACGCCAAGCCAGACGGTGAACTTGGCCAGGACATTGGTCGTCTGGGCGCCAAAGATATCCTGAGTGACGGACCCGCCAAACGCGGCGCCAAGGCCTTCGCTACGGGGAAGCTGCATGAGCACCACCAGCACGAGCAGCAGGCACACGATCACGTGCACGGTGAGCAGGAAAGAAATGAGCAACGACATAACTGGAGCTCGGAAAAATGAGGGAACTTGTCGTGTTTGTAAAGGCCCTTCCCTCGAAACTCTTGACCCCATGAAATCCGCATGAGAACCTCCCCCTTCCTCAAATCTTACCAAACGTGGACCTTAAAGAGATTCGCACATTGATCGACCTCATGAAGAAGAACGGCCTCGCCGTCTTCAAAATGGAGCGTGAAGGATTCAAAATCACCCTGAAGACCGCTGGCGCCGAAGGTCCGACCCAGATCATCACGAGCGGTGTCGCACCCGCTCCGGTGGCAGTCGCCGCCGCTCCCGCCACCCCCGCAGCCGCAGAGGCCCCGTCGAATCTCAAGGAAATCAAAAGCCCGATGGTTGGCACGTTCTACGCCTCCCCCTCGCCCGACTCCCCGGCCTATGTCTCCGTCGGCCAGGAAGTTACTCCGGATACCGTCGTCTGCATCGTGGAAGCGATGAAGGTGATGAATGAGATCAAGGCCGAAGTGGCTGGCGTCATCGCCGAGATCTCGGCTGAGAATGGCAAGCCGGTGCAGTTTGGACAGGCGCTCTTCCGCGTCAAATAACCTCCCGTCCGGCCACGTCGCCGTCCGCCCATGTTTAAAAAAATCCTGATCGCCAATCGCGGCGAAATCGCGCTGCGCATTATCCGCGCCTGCAAGGAACTCGGCATCCAGACGGTCGCCGTCTACTCCGAGCCCGACGTCGAGAGCCTCCATGTCCAGTTGGCCGACGAGGCCATCTGCATCGGCAAGGCCCCGAGCTCCGAGAGCTATCTCAAGATCGACCGCATCATCAGCGCGGCCGAGATTGCCGATGCCGACGCGATTCACCCCGGCTACGGATTTCTGGCCGAGAACGCCCATTTCGCCGACGTCTGCGCGAGTTGCAACATCAAGTTCATCGGGCCTCCGGCGAATGCGATTCGCCTCATGGGCGACAAGAACAGCGCCCGCGAATGCGCCCGCAAGGCCGGCGTGCCTGTCTCCCCGGGCAGCGACGGCACGGTCGACTCCGAGTCCGAGGCCCTTAAGATTGCGAAGAAAATCGGCTTCCCCGTGATGATCAAGGCGGTGGCTGGCGGCGGCGGACGCGGCATGCGCATCGCCACCGACGACGCCACGCTCATCAACGGCTACCACTCCGCCCGTCACGAGGCGGAGAAGGCCTTCGGCAACGCGGCGGTGTACATCGAGAAATTCATCGTCAACCCGCACCACATCGAGTTTCAGGTCTTCGGCGACGAGCATGGCCGCATCGTTCACCTCGGTGAGCGCGACTGTTCGCTCCAGCGCCGCAACCAGAAGATCGTCGAGGAATGCCCCTCCCCGCTCATGCGGCAGGAGCTCCGCGACATCATGGGCAACGCCTCGATCCGCCTCGCCGAGACGGTCGGCTACGCCAATGCGGGCACCATGGAGTTCCTCGTCGATGACGACGGGAACTTCTACTTCATGGAGATGAACACCCGCATCCAGGTTGAGCACCCGATCACCGAGGAGGTGTATGGTTGCGACCTCGTGAAGCAGCAGATCCAGGTCGCCGCGGGCGAGCATCTCTCCGAGCACGTGATCAACGCCAAGCCGCGCCATCACGCCATCGAGTGCCGTATCAATGCCGAGGACCCGGAGCGCAATTTCATGCCCTGCCCCGGGCTCATCGAGCTGTACTACGCCCCGGGCGGCCGCGGCGTGCGCATCGATTCCCACGCCTACGCAGGCTATCCGATCCCGCCAAACTACGACTCCATGATCGCCAAGGTCATCACGACCGCGTCGACCCGCAAGGCCTGCATCGCCCGCATGTCCCGCGCGCTCAACGAGTACATGATCACCGGCGTGAAAACGACCATCCCCTTCCAGCAGCAGATCATGCAGAACGCAGACTTCCAGGCTGGCAAGTATAACACGGGATTCGTCGAAAAACTGCTCCAGGCAGGCCGCTAAGGCGTCAAAACCCGCCATTTCGAGAGGAGTTGCCTCCTGTTTCGGTTTGACAGAAACGGGCAACTCTCCACTATCAACGTTTCCTCTTTTCATGCGTCATACCATATCCATCCTCGTTGAGAACAAGACCGGCGCTCTGGCGCGCATCGCCGGCATGTTCAGCGGCCGCGGCTTCAACATTGATACGTTGAACGTCGGCCCCACCCTCGACTCCTCCGCCTCCCGGATGACGATCGTCGTCCGCGGCGATGACAAGGTGCTCGAGCAGGTCACCAAGCAGCTCAACAAACTGGTGGATGTCATCGACGTCCAGGACTTCCAGGACGAGGAATATGTCGACCGCGAGCTCGTGCTCCTGCGCGTGACGGCCACCTCCAAGACCCGTCCCGAGGTCATGCAGATTTGCGACATCTTCCGTGCGAAGATCATCGACGTCCAGGCCGAGACGCTCGCCATCGAGCTCACTGGCAGCGACAACAAGATCCGCAAGTTCCTCGCACTGATGGACCGCTTCGGCATCAAGGAACTCACCCGCACCGGCAAGGTCGCCCTGCCGCGCTCCAACGACTAATTTCCCCTCCAATCAATCCATTCCATGGCTAAAATCTACACCGACAAAGACGCAGACCTGAAAGTATTCAAAGGCAAGACCCTCGCCGTACTCGGCTTCGGCTCGCAGGGACACGCCCACGCCCTCAACCTCAAGGAGAGCGGCGCAAAGGTCATCATCGGTCTCTATCCCGGCAGCAAGAGCCGCAAGGTCGCCGAAGACTACGGTTTCAAGGTCTATGACACCGCCGAGGCCGTGAAGCTCGCCGACGTCATCTTTGTCGCCCTGCCCGACACCAAGCAGGCATCCGTTTACAAGAAGGACATCGAACCCAACCTGACCAAGGGCAAGACCCTCCTCTTCAGCCACGGCTTCGCCATCCATTTCAAAACCATCGTTCCGCCGAAAGACGTCAACGTGATCATGGTCGCCCCGAAGGGCCCGGGCCACATCGTCCGCCGCCAGTTCACCGAGGGCAAGGGCGTTCCGGCGCTCATCGCCATCTACCAGAACCCCGGCAAGGACGCGAAAAAGATCGCTCTCGCCTGGGCCAAGGGCGTCGGCGGCACCCGCGGCGGCGTGATCGAGACCTCCTTCAAGGAAGAGACCGAGACCGACCTCTTCGGCGAGCAGACCGTGCTTTGCGGCGGCGCTTCCGCCCTCGTCCAGGCTGGCTTCGAGACCCTCGTCGAGGCGGGATACTCGCCCGAGATGGCGTACTTCGAGTGCCTGCATGAGCTCAAGCTCATCGTTGATCTCATGAACGAGGCTGGCATCGCCGGCATGCGCTTCTCCATCAGCGAGACCGCCAAGTGGGGCGACGTGACCGTCGGCCCGAAGATCATCGACGCTTCCGTCAAGAAGCGCATGAAGGCGGCCCTCAAGGACATCCAGACCGGCAAATTCGCCAAGGATTGGGTCAAGGAGTACGAAGGCGGCTACAAGAAGTACAACGCCCTCCTCAAGGCTGGCGAGAAGCACCCGATCGAGAAGACGGGCGCCAAGCTCCGCTCGCTCATGCCGTGGATCAAGAAGCGCGACATCAAGGGCGCCCAGGCTTCCTACAAATAAGCGTTTCGCAAAACCCTTCCAAACCCCGCGATGGAGTCCTCTGTCGCGGGGTTTTCCCGTTTTGGGCCCTGCCATACGGAACAGGCACAACCTTGTCGGTCAGGAAGTTTTGGTAAAACGGCCGGGATGGTTTATACTCCTCCGAACCAATGGGTTTGTCGCTTGGGCAGCAGGCGACTTCAATCCGCCACGATTCCGATATTCCTCCTCTGGAAAGGGGGAAAATCCCAATCACGTCCTATCAAAATGCCCTAATGCCTCGAAATGAGGCATTTGAAATTTCCCATGACACGCTGCCAAGCGTGTGCTAGACTAAAAACTCGTATTTATGCAAAGAAAAAGTGCGTTCTCTCGTCGTCTTCCGGATCTGGTGACTGAAGAGTTGGTAGCCGCTCTATCAAAGAAAGGAGCTTCCTTCGAATTCAAGCAACTCTTTGACGTCGTTCACGAGCGCCTGCGTGCCCGCAATGCCGCCAGCGGAGGTGAAGAAATGCTTCGTCTGCGCGCCTATGAAAAGCTTCAGAATCTCGTTTCGCGCGGAATGGTGAAAAAGACAGGCAAGAAGTACCGTGGCCTGGCTTCGCTCGCGAAGGCTCTCACGCCTCCCGACGCGGCTCCGACAGCTCCTGCGGCTGCAGCAGCTGCGGCAACTGCGAAGTAACCGCTTCCGGATTTCTGTTTTCCAAATAACAAAGGCGGGCCGATGGGTCCGCCTTTTGTTTTTCCGACAGGCCATCGAGAGATGGGTAAATCCGCTCTGGCCGGATCGCAAAACCGTGAGCCACCGACCTTTTCGGCGGTCATAAAAAACGCCCTCTCAACTTTCGATCTTCGCGCGCGCAGGTCGGCAGCAACGAAGAGCCGCCATCGAGCGCGCGGCATGGGCTGAGCCCGCAGCGCCCCGCTTTCCCGCTCTATTCCTGAAATCCCCTGGGTCTGCCAAGGATCTCTGTGAGGATGACGGCGTCGCGAAGCGACCCCGGCTGCTGGAGCATCTGGCGCACGCGCGAGGGCTTCGCGGCGTGATTTGCCTCGGCCGCTGCGGAGGCCTCAAGAGATTTTGCCGCCTTGCGCTGCCAGTCGTGGAGCTTCGCCCGCTGGGCGGGAACGACAGGCGTCGGCTGCCGATGAACCGGCATTTCTCCCGCCGCCTCCATTTCCCGCACGGTGCGCACGAGCGGCGGCGGTTGCACCATCTCACGCGGCTGGGCAGGGAGTGGCGGAGGCGCGGCTTGCGGCCGCTGCACGGGCTGCGGCGGCGCATCCTCCAAGGGAAGCCCGAGAGCCTCCATGAGACGCCGCATGTTCTCGGCGGGATCGCCTTCAGTTTCCGGTGCCTCGTCGCGCTGATCGTAACGGCGCGAGGCGACCGGCTGGGTGGATTCCTCGCCACGATCGACCCGTTCCTGCTGCTGCCGCTGTTTCCGAGCCTCGGCAGACTTCTGAATCATCCAGTTGACCAGGCTGATGAGCCCGATCACCAAAAGGAGGATGACTTGTTCCATGGCTCGGGCGGCTTATGCGCCGGGCTGGGACTTCTCGGGAGCGGCGATGGACTCGCGCATGCTGGTATCGGACTGGAGATTCTTCATCTTCAGGTAATCCATGATGCCGAGATTGCCGCTGCGGAAGGCCTCGGCCATGGCCATCGGCACCTGGGCCTCGGACTCGACGACCTTGGCGCGCATCTCCTGCGTACGGGCCTTCATTTCCTGCTCGCTGGCAACGGCGGCAGCACGGCGCATTTCCGCCTTGGCCTGGGCGACGACCTTGTCCGCCTCGGCCTGCTCGGCCTGGAGCTTGGCGCCCACGTTGTCGCCGATGTCGACATCGGCGATATCCACGGAGAGAATTTCAAAAGCCGTGCCGCTATCGAGGCCCTTCTGGAGCACGACTTTGGAAATGCGGTCAGGATTCTCCAATACGTCTTTGTACGAAACCGCAGAACCGATCGAGGTCACGATACCCTCGCCGACACGGGCGATGATGGTTTCCTCCGTTGCGCCGCCAACGAAGCGGTCCAGATTCGATCGTACGGTGACACGGGCGCGGACCTTCACGCCGATACCGTCGCGAGCCACGGCGTCGATGGTGGTGCGGCCGCCGCTCTGCTGCGGGTTGGGGCAATCAATCACCTTGGGGTTGATGCTCGTGCGCACAGCCTCAAGCACGGTCTTGCTCGTGCCCTTGATGGCGAGGTCGATGGCGCAGGCACGGTCAAAGTCGAGCACGATGCCCGCCTTGTGCGCGGCGATAAGGGCGAGAACCACGTTGGTCACGTTGCCGCCCGAGAGGTAGTGAGCCTCCAGCGCGTCGGTCTGGAGGGGAATGCCCGCCTGGACGGAGGTAATACGATTGTCAACGATGAGCGCGACCGGAACGCGGCGCAGGCGCATGCCGATAAGTTTTGAGAATGGCACCGGCGACCCGGCGATCTTTGCGCGCAGCCAGACCCCGAAGAAGTTGGCCAGTACGAACACCAGGATGAGGAATACGACTGCGACAACTCCGACGATGATATAGGTGATGAGGGGTAACATAAGCGTGGTTGGCTAAGTTCGGGCGGGAGCTTATGCAGATTCGCCAACTGCGCCAGCGGTTTTTCGCACAATCGTCCTCAGCCCCTCGTGGCGAATGATCTCCACGGCATCGCCGGCTTCCACCAATTCCCCCTCCGAAATCACATCCAGCTTGCGCCCGTCGAGCAGGATCGTCCCGGCGGGACGCAACGGCGTGAGCGCCTCGCCAATCTGGCCGAGCAGTCCGTCGGCTCTGGATTTATCAGCGGGCATGGGTTCCGACGCCAGGATGAGTTTCCGGCCGATGGACGTGCGGGGAAAAAGCGCCATCCAGGCAACAAAACCCACGGTCGACCCGACGAGCACGACCACGAGCGTGACCGAGCCAACAAAGGTCCCGTGCTTGAGATAGGCAACGACGACGGACGCGACCAGGCTGAGCGCACCAAGGATTCCCAGCACCATGCCCGGAACGAAAACCTCGGCGGCAAGAAGCAGGAATCCCACGATCCCGAGCACAATGATCCAATCAATCCCGGCCATCGCTAGTTGTTGTCATCATCGTCCTTGGGGCCGATGGTGCGCTCTCCGGTCAGCACCTCCTGCACGGTGCCCGCCGTGCGCAGGGTGACATTTTTCACATTGTTCGCGGTACGTTCGACGATGCCGGTCGCCGTCCCGATGACTCCGCCGATACGGCGTGTCGGACCATCGGAATCGCCCTCTGGCGAGGAATGCCGCACGACCGTCGTTCCCTCAAGGGGCTGGACGACCGAGCCGTCCTCGGCGGAAATCTTGAGCGTTCCGACCTGGGCGCCCATGTGGTCGTAAAGCTTCAGCGTCCAGACCGGCACGCCGGAAACATTGTCCGCCTGCAGGGCATAATCGAGCCAGTGAAACCCGATGGCCTGAGCGCGGGCCTGCTGATCGGCGACCTTGAACGCGGCGTCGGAGTCGGTATTCAGCCGGGTGAGCTTGATCGGCGGTAATGAGGAAATACCGCTGAAACCACGCAGAGGCGTGCGCTGGGAAACAATCACGTCGCCCGACACCACCACCTCGCGGACGCCGCCTCGGGCCTGAGGGTCGCTGTAAAGGATCGTCCACTCCGACGGGCGGGGCTCGCCCCGGGTTCCCGTCAACTGCACCAGCGAGCCGGTGGAGGCCACCTTCTGGGCGGTACGCAACGCCGCAAAGGCGCTGCCTCCATCCGCCGCCCGGGTGGAAAGGAGCGACATTGCGAAGACCGACACGAAGACAAGACCGCGCAGCATGGGGGAAGTATCCCGCAGAGGCGGAAGTTTTCCAATGGAAAATCGACACTGGAAAGCGGGCGCGTGAAGTGCCAAGGTGCCGCATGCCGACGTCCGAGGTCGAATCCCTCCGCCGATCCGTCCAGATCTACAAGGGGCTGGTCGAGGTGAGCGGGTTGATCAACTCCATCACCGACTACGACGAACTCCTGCGCGCCGTGCTAAACGTGGCGCGCCGCGTCATGCGCGCCGAGGCGGCCTCGCTCTTCTTCTGCGGGGAGGACGACGACTGCATGGAACTGGCCATCTCCTCGTCCTCCGACGGTGAGTACGTAGCACCAAAGATCCGCGTTCCGCGCGGCCGGGGCATCGCCGGGTGGGTGGTCCAGCATGGCGAGAGCCTGCTCATTCCCGATGCCTACGCGGACGAGCGGTTTTACAAGGAAGCCGACAAGCAGACAGGCTTTCGCACACGCTCGATCCTGTGCGCTCCGCTCAAGCAGGACGACAAGATCATCGGCGTGCTCCAGGTGCTCAATCCCACGGACAAGGAGAGCTTCGATGCGCAGGACCTGGAGGGGTTCACGGCGTACTCCGACCTCACCGCCACGGCCATCGAGAAGCTGCGCACGCTGGACCGGTCCCGCGCCCAGGAGCGGGTCGAGCGGGATCTCTCCATCGCTGCGGAAATCCAGCACGAACTCCTCTCCCGCGCCCTGCCGAGCAGGCTGCCCGGGGCGCTCTTCTCCGCCCATGCCACGCCCGCCTCGAATGTCGGGGGCGATTTCTATAACTTCTTCGTGCGCAAGGGAGAGGATATCTACTTCGCCATCGGCGACGTCTCCGGCAAGGGCATACCCGCCTCGCTCCTGATGGCCCAGACGCTGAGCGCGATGCAGTTCGTCTTTGCCGCGGCCACCACCCCGAGCGAGGCCCTCTCGACCCTCAACTCCACGCTGCACGGCCAGATCGTGCGCGGGATGTTCATCACCACCCTGGTCGGACGCCTCGCGCCCGCCGAGCAGCGTCTGGAAATCGCCAGCGCGGGACACTGCAAGCCGATCCTGATCCATGGCGACGGAAAGGCGGAGGAAATCGCCGTGGAGCCCGCCCTGCCCATGGGCATCCTCCCCTCAGTGAACTATCGCCAGCTCACGTTGGATTTGCACAAAGGCGATTGGTTGGTTTGTTATACGGATGGTCTTTCGGAGTCCCGTGATGAACAAAACGGCCAGTTTTTTGGAGACACCATCGTGGAGCGTCTCAGCGCCACGACCTACCTCAACCCGCAGCAAATCGTCGACCGTCTGGTCGATCTGGAGGCGGCCCATCGCGGTGATGGCGGCCGGCTCGACGATCTGACGATCATCGCCGGAGGACTGGCATGAAAAACACCGTGGCGTTTGAAAGCGATACCTGCCGGCTGGCGGAGGTGCGTCATTCCGCCCGGGCGTTTCTGGAGAAATGCGGCTTCGAGGAATGCGCCGCCGAGCTGCTCGTGCTCGCCCTCGACGAGGCCTGCACGAATATCATCCGTTACGCGTATGCGAACCAATGCCGCCCGGTGCGTCTTGAGATGGAGAGCCTGACCGACCGCGTGCGCTTCACGCTCCGCGATTACGGCCAGCAGTGCGACCCGAAGCTGATTCGCGGCCGCGAGCTGGAGGACATCCGTCCCGGCGGGCTCGGCGTCCATATCATCAAGCATGTCTTCGATTTCGTGGAATATCAGCCGTGCGCCAAGGGCACGCGGCTCGTCATGGAGAAGCGCCTCCCCCAGCCTGCCGAGGGCAGTTGCTGCTAGGGCATCGTCCCAATCGGGGCGGCTCGGGGAATCAGGCGTCGATCTGGCCGGGAGCGAGGCCCAGGGGCAGCGGCACGGGCCGCACCATGGCGCTCCTCAGCTCGACGTGGCGTCCGCTTTCCGAGGCATCGAGGATGGAGTGCATCAGATCGAGCACGTGGTAGGCGACGCGTTCATTCGCGCGATGCTCGCGGCCTGAGATGAGCGCGGCCGCCATATCGGCCACACCGAGACCGCGGCTGTTTTCCGCATAGCCAAACTCCAGGGGAACGGAACGCCAGTCCGCGTCGCCGCGACGGCGCAGCCAGACCTCTCCGCCGAAGGTATTCGGGTCCGGCACGCCCAGGGTTCCCTCGGAGCCATAGATCTCGATGCGCGGCAGCCTCGACGCCTCCACGTCAAAGCTCGTCGTGAGCGTGACGACCGGGCCGGATTCAAAATCCATCACCGCCGAGACATGCGTGGGCACTTCGACCTCGATCATCTGCCCGGCCAGAGGCTGGCTCGTGATCTCGCGGCGCTTGAAACTCACCCGGGCCGACGCCGTGACCCGGCGCACCGGGCCCAGCAGCGCGGTGAGCGCGGTAAGATAATACGGCCCCATGTCAAAAAGCGGGCCCGCGCCTTTCTGGTAGAAAAAGGCGGGATTCGGGTGCCAGGACTCCGGCCCGCTGCCCAGCATGAAGGCGGACCCGGCCACCGGCACGCCGATCGCCCCCTCGTCAATCAGCCTGCGGCAGGTCTGCAATCCTGCCCCGAGAAATGTATCGGGAGCGCACCCGATGCGGAGATCCTTGTCGCGAGCCAGGCCGATGAGATCGCGCGCCTCGCGGCGGCGGAGGGCGAGCGGCTTCTCATTGTATACGTGCTTGCCCTTTTTCAATGCGGCCCAGGCGATGTCGCCGTGGGCGGAGGGGACGGTGAGATTGATGACCAGCGCGACATCGGGAGAGGCCAGCAGTTCCTCCACCTCCTGCACCTTGGGAATGCCGTACTCCTGCGCGAGCGCCTCGGCCCGCGAGCGATCGAGATCGGCGCAGGCCACGATGGCGAGATTGTCAAACGTCCCTCCCGCCTGCGCGTAGATTTTGCTGATGTTCCCACAACCCACAATGCCAACCGGAAGCCTGCTCATAGAGTCGCCAAAAAAATTTCGCCACAGGGCTAAATAATCCGCCGGGGGGAAGCGAGCCTATTCTTTCCAGCCCGGACTCGACAAATGGCAGAAACTGGCTAAGCTAAGAATTGCAGTGTCCCCTCCCCTCGCAGAATTCCTGGGCACAATGCTGCTCGTCCTTCTGGGCGACGGCGTCGTTGCGAACGTATTACTCGAGAAATCCAAAGGCCAGAACTCCGGCTGGATCGTCATCACCGCGGGTTGGGCGTTTGCCGTGTTTATCGCGGTGGCTGTGGTTGGCCGTATCAGCGGCGGCCACCTGAACCCCGCCGTGACCATCGCGCTCGCCACTGTGGGAGCCTTCCCATGGGCCGATGTGACTTCCTACATCGTGGCGCAGATGGCCGGGGCCTTCGTCGGCGCGGCGCTCGTCTGGATCATGTACTACCCGCACTGGGCGGGCACGCCCTCCGGCGAGCTGAAGCGGGCGATCTTCTGCACCGCTCCGGCCATTCGCAACACTCCGGCGAACTTCGCCGCGGAGGTAATCGGCACATTCGTGCTCCTCTTTGGCGTCCTTGCTTTCCCCAAGGGAGCGTTCGTGACGCCTCCCACCGGGTCCGTGATGATGGTTGACCTCGGGGCATTCGGCGCCCTGCCGGTCGCCCTCCTCGTCTGGGTCATCGGCCTCTCCCTCGGCGGCCCCACCGGGTACGCCATCAATCCCGCCCGCGATCTCGGCCCCCGTCTGGCCCATGCCATATTGCCTATTCCCGGCAAGACCGACAGCGACTGGGGCTATGCCTGGATACCCGTCGTCGCACCCATCGTAGGCGGCGTGCTGGCAGCCGTCCTCTACATGGCGCTGGGCAAATACTAACTTTTTTCAACTCTCCCCCATGAAATACATCCTCTCCCTCGACCAGGGCACGACGAGCTCGCGTGCCATCGTGTACGACCAGAACTGCAAGGCCGTGGCGGTCGCGCAGCAGGAGTTCACCCAGCATTTTCCCCAGCCCGGCTGGGTGGAGCATGACGCCAATGAGATCTGGGACTCCGTGGTCAAGACCTCGCGCGAAGCCATCAAGAAGGCAGGAATCGCCGCCAAAGACATCGCCGGCCTCGGCATCACGAACCAGCGCGAAACCGTCGTCCTGTGGGATCGCAAGACGGGCGAACCTGTCGCCCGGGCCATCGTATGGCAGGACCGGCGCACGAGCGATTACATGTCGGCCCTGCGCGAGGCGGGCAAGGAACCGCTCATCCAGCAAAAGAGCGGCCTGCTGCTCGACTCGTACTTCTCCGCCAGCAAGCTGCATTGGCTGCTCCGTCAGGTTCCCAACGGCCATGCCCGGGCCGACGCCGGGGAGCTCGCCGCTGGCACCATCGACTCCTGGCTCATCTACAAACTTACCGGGGGCAAAACGCACGTGACCGACGTGACGAATGCCTGTCGCACGATGCTGATGAACATCCGCACGGGCGAGTGGGATCCCGAGCTCATGCAGCTCTTTGCCGTCACGCCAGCACTGCTTCCGAAGATCCTGCCGAGCAGCGGGCTTTTCGGCGTGTGCGACGCCAGTCTGTACGGGCACGAGATCCCCATCACCGGGGTGGCTGGCGACCAGCAGGCGGCGCTCTTTGGCCAGCTCTGCGCGAAGCCGGGATTAGTCAAATGCACCTACGGCACCGGGTGCTTCATGCTGCAATTCACCGGCACCGACCCCATGGCGAGCCACAACCGCCTGCTCACCACCGTGGCATGGAAACTCGGAGACAGTCCGCTTGAGTACGCCCTGGAGGGCAGCGTCTTCGTCGGCGGTGCGGCGATCCAATGGCTGCGCGACGGCTTGAAAATCATCCGTACCGCACCCGAGGTGAACGAACTCGCCGAGCAGGTGGCGGATTCCGGCGGCGTGTATCTCGTGCCGGCCTTCACCGGCCTCGGCGCACCCTACTGGGACTCGACCGCTCGCGGCGCCTTGCTCGGCATCACGCGCGGCACCACGGCGGCGCATCTCGCCCGCGCCACGCTGGAGGGCATCGCCTACGAGGTGACCGATCTGCTTTCCGCCATGGAAAAGGACTCCGGCCGCAAGATTACCACGCTGCGAGTGGACGGCGGAGCGAGCGCGAGCAACCTGCTCATGCAGATGCAGGCCGACTCGATCGGCGTAAAGGTCGAGCGCCCGAAGAATCTCGAAACCACCGCCCTCGGAGCAGCCATGATGGCGGGCCTCGGCTGCAAGCTCTGGAAGGATGTCGACGAACTCAACTCCATCCGCGAGGTCGACCGCCTCTTTACCCCCATGACCGATGCACGCCAGCGCAAGGCCAAGCTCGCCACCTGGCGCAAGGCCGTGAAGCGCGCGCGCGGCTGGGAAACCTCACACACTTTATGAACCGGAATCACCTGATCAACCGCCTCTCGGCGGAACCCGAATGGGATGTAGCCATCGTCGGCGGAGGCGCGACGGGGCTGGGCGTGGCCGTCGATGCCGCCACGCGTGGACTGCGCACCCTCCTGCTGGAGGCGGACGACTTCGCCAAAGGCACATCCAGCCGCAGCACGAAACTCGTCCATGGCGGCGTGCGCTATCTGGAGCAGGGAGACATCCCGCTCGTGCTGGAGGCCCTGCGCGAGCGCGGCCTGCTGCACCGCAACGCGCCCCAGCTCGTGCATCACCTCTCTTTCATTGTTCCCCGCTATCAGTGGTGGGAGGGGCCGTTCTTCGGCATCGGTCTGAAGGTCTATGATGCCCTCGCCGGACGACTGAACCTCGCTCCGTCGAAGCTCCTTTCCCGCGAGGAAACGCTCGCCCGCATTCCCAATATCGAGCCGGATCACCTGCTCGGCGGCGTGGAGTATTTTGACGGGCAGTTCGATGATTCCCGCCTCGCCGTGAGCCTCGCCCAGTCGGCGGTGGATCATGGCGCGTGCGTGCTGAATTACTTCCGCGTCACCGGTCTGCTCAAGGAGAAGGACATGGTCAGCGGCATCGTCTGCGAGGATCAGGAAACACGCACGCGGTACGAAATCCGCGCCAAGGTCGTGATCAACGCGACGGGCATCTTTGCCGATTCCATCCGCAAGATGGATGACGCCGCCGCGATCCCCGCCATCCAGCCCAGCCAGGGCGTCCACCTCGTCTTTGAGCGGGACTTCCTGCAGGGCGACTCGGCCATCATGGTGCCGCATACAGATGACGGTCGCGTGCTTTTCGTCATTCCCTGGCACGGCAAGGTGCTCGTCGGCACGACCGATACGGCCATGCAGACGCCGGAACTGGAACCCAAGGCGCTTGACGAGGAGATCGGCTTCATCCTGCGCAACGCCGCCCGCTATCTCGCCCGCGACCCGCAGCGCTCGGACATCCTGAGTGTCTTCGCCGGGCAACGCCCTCTGGTGCGCCCTCCGGGCAAGGACGGCTCGGCCACCAAGGCCATCTCGCGCAATCACGAGGTGCTCGTTTCGGATTCCGGCCTCGTCACCATCGTGGGCGGCAAATGGACGACCTACCGCAAGATGGCGGAGGACACGCTCAACCACGCCTCGCTCATCGGCGGCTTCGATAATCGCCCGTGCGTGACGGAAAACCTGCACCTGCACGGCTGGCGGAGTCCGCACGCCGAGACGCTGCCCATGTATCTGGAGGTCTACGGTTCCGACGCCACCAAGATCGAGCAACTCGTGGCGGCAGAACCTTCGCTGGGCGAGAAGATCCACCCGAGGCTCCCGTACATCCTCGCCAACGTCATATGGGCGGCTCGCAATGAGTCGGCCCGCACGCTGGAGGATGTGCTCTCGCGCCGCACGCGCGCCCTGCTCCTCGACGCCCAGGCCTCCAGCGAAGCCGCTCCCGCGGTGGCAAAACTCCTCGCCGCCGAACTCGGCAAGGACGATGCCTGGGCAGCAGAGCAGGTGGCGGCGTTCCAGAAGCTGGCGGCGGACTACCTGCCCAAGGCGGCCTGATTCCGTACTCCCGGGACGGCGGGCTTGAAACCCGCCGCCCGCTTGGGCTTGTGCGAAAGCTCCCCGGCCTTTACACGAGGGGCGGATGATTGCTTTTTTCCTGCGCAGACTGGTCTCCGCCATGGCGGTGCTCTTCTGCGTGGTGACCATCACGTTTCTCCTCATCCGCATCGCGCCGGGAAGTCCCTTCGATGCGGAGCGCAAGCTGCCGCCCGCCGTCGAGAAGCAGTTGATGGCCAAGTATAACCTCGATGGCTCGCTCTGGGATCAATACCGCAGCTATCTCGGCAAGCTCCTGCGCGGCGACCTCGGGGACTCCCTCAAATATCGCAACCGCACCGTCGCGGAGATCCTGGGCCAGACGCTCCCGGCCACCATGATCCTCGGCAGCGCAGCCCTCCTCATCGCAGTGACAGGCGGCGTGGTCATCGGGGTGACGGCGGCGGCGGGCCAGCATACCTGGCGCGATGCCGTGGCGATGCTCATCGCGCTGGCGGGTATTTCGCTGCCGACCTTCATCATCGGGCCGATCCTCGTGCTCATCTTCGGGCTGTGGCTGAAATGGCTGCCGGTGGGGGGCTGGGGTTCGCTCGCCACACTCATCCTCCCGGCGGTGACGCTGGCCATCCCCTACATCGCCTATGTCGCGCGGCTCCTGCGCGGCAGCATGATCGAGACGCTCGGCCAGGATTTTGTCCGTACCGCCCGGGCCAAGGGCCTCCGCGAGTACGTGGTGCTCTACAAGCATGCCCTGCGAGTCGCCATCCTCCCCGTCGTCTCCTACCTAGGGCCTCTAGCCGCGAATCTGCTCACGGGGTCGATCGTGGTGGAGACGATCTTCAACATCCCGGGCGCGGGCGGATTCTTCGTAAACTCGATCCTGAACCGCGACGGCTTCCTGCTCGGCGGCGTGGTCATCATCTATTGCGCGCTGCTGGTGATCTTCAACCTGCTCGTCGACTGCCTGTACTCGGTGCTGGATAGGAGGATTCGTCTCGATGGCTAGTGCGATTCGCTTTTTCAAAAGCAAGCCCCTCGCCACCGTGGCGACGGGCATTCTGGTCGTGATCGCCCTGGCGTCCTTCCTCGGCCCATGGCTCCTGCCGCCATCGTATGCGATGACCAGCCCGGAGTCCTTTGCCCCGCCCAGCTGGCGGCATCCCTTCGGCACGGACCTGCTCGGGCGCGACATGTTTTACCGGGTGCTCTCAGGCGGGCAGATTTCGCTCATCGTCGGCATGGCGGGCGCGCTCGTTTCCCTCGTCATCGGCACGGCCTACGGCCTCGTCGCCGGGTACATGGGCGGACGCATCGACAACGTCATGATGCGCATCGTCGATGTGCTCTACTCGGTACCGCGACTGATCTTCATCCTTGTCTGCATCAATGCCTTCTATGCCAGGCTCCAGGGTCTCGCGGAGTCGCTGGGATTTGACTGGCTCGTGGGCTCCGCCCGTATCGCCATCCTCGTCCTTTCGCTCGGAGTGATCGAATGGCTGACTCTCGCCCGCATCGTGCGCGGCCAGACGCTGGCCCTGAAAAACCGCGCCTTTGTCACCGCCGCCGTGGCCCTCGGGCAGACCACCCCGGTCATCATGTGGCGGCACATCCTGCCCAACCTCATCGGCGTGGTGCTGATCTACCTCACGCTCACGATTCCCGCCGTCATCATCGACGAATCGTTCCTGAGCTTCCTGGGCCTTGGCGTCCAGTCGCCGCAGACGAGCTGGGGTTCGCTGCTTGCCGATGGGGCCGGAGCACTCAATCCGTTGCGTATCCGGTGGTGGCTCATCGTCTTCCCGGCGGGAATGATGGCGCTGACCCTCCTTTCTCTCAACCTCCTCGGCGACGCCCTCCGCGACTCCACCGACCCCAAGGCCCTGAAGCACAAATAGTCCGGAATCCCCCTCACGCAACCAGTTACAAAAACGGTTGCAACTGGTAGCTTGTCACGCCACAATATGGGGTGGGCATGGATAAAGCGTTAAAGCACCGACGCGAAACCGCGGCCCGGGCCTCCTTGCGTGAACACATTCCTGGTTTTCTCCGGGATTCCGTCGTTTGGGGTCTGGTCCTGTTTCTGTTGGTGGGCGGGATCACCTTTATGGTCTTCGCCCGGCAGAGCGACTCCCGGGTCACGGAGAGGCTCGAGCAGCTTCGCGCCCAGGGGCAGTATGCCGCCTCGCTGGTCGACCTGAGGGCGCACTCGTGGTTGCGCGAGGCGAACCAGACGACCTCGCAGCCCTTCACCGCCCTGACTGAGCGCCTGCAACGCATCCGCGATTTCTATCCTGGCATCGGCAACCTCTTCACGGGCCGGCAGGAAAACGGCAAGGTGCAGGTGATCCTGAAGACCTACGACCCCGCCAAGGGGCCCGACCGCGACCATGTGGTGGGCAAGGTTCTGGAGCCAGCCCTGTCGCCGGACAGCCCGGAGTACAAAGCCATCTCCGAAAGGCAGATCTTTACCACGGCAACGCCAACACTCCACCCCGGCTCCCGGTGGCTGACGGTCGTCGTGCCCTTGCAGAATCCGGAAAACGGCATCCGGGACTTCATTTACCTCGACGTCAACATGGACGATATCGACGCCCAGGCCGCAGCAGCCCGCAAGCAGCGGGACCTTGCGCTCCTGATCGCGGCGGTGATGGCGGCGGTCGCCGGGGCGGCAGCCTTTTCCTGGCGGTCACAGTCCTTTTACCGCCAGGCGCTGGCCACGGCGGGACTGCGCGAGAATGAAGAGCTCTTCCGCAGCACGTACGAACTCTCGCCCGTCGCGATGTACCTGACCCAGAAGGACGGGCAGATCATCCGCGCCAATGCGGCCTTTTGCCAGCTCACTGGCTACACCGAGGAGGAGTTGCGCGACCTCGACCTTTCCAAGCTCCTGCCCAAGGAGGATCTCAAGAAGGAGGCGATGAAGCTCCTCGACATGGAGACCCACCAGATTTCGCAATACCAGATCGAGCGCCGCTACGTCCGCAAAGACGGCAGCTGCGTCTGGGGCCTGGCCAGCGTGGCCATCGTGCGCGACAGCGACCTGAATATCTCCCACTACATGGCGCAGGTGGTCGACATCTCCGAGCGCATCGAGGCCGAGGAAGTCGTCCGCCTGAGCGAGGAACGCCTGCTCCTGGCGACCGAGGCGGGCAGCGTGGGCACGTGGGACTACGACCCGCGCAAGCGGACCTTTGTCTGGAACGCCGTGATGCACCATATCTACCGCACGGACGCCAACGAAAAGCCTCCCACCTTTGACAAATTCCTGCTCACCGTGCATCCCGAGGATCGCAACGCCGTGGAGGCCCGGTTCCTGCATTGCCTGACCTCCGGGGAACCCTACCGTCAGGAGTTTCGCATCATGGTGAAGGATCAGGTGCGCCACCTGCGCGAGCACGCCGTGGTTTTCCGCGACGACGATGGCCGCGCAGTCCGCGCCGTGGGCACGGCCATCGACATCACCAAGGAGAAGGAGGAATCCCAGGAGCTCATCCGCGCCAAGGAGGCCGCCATGGCCGCCGACAAGGCCAAGAGCGAATTCCTCGCCGTGATGAGCCATGAAATCCGCACTCCGCTCAATGGCGTGCTCGGGTTTGTCTCGATGCTGAAAAACACCCCTCTCGACAGCGAGCAGCAGAGCTACGTCGAGACGATGGAATCCAGCGGCCAGGGCCTTCTTTCGCTGGTCAACGACATCCTCGACCTCTCGAAGATCGAATCGAAGGAAATCCACGTCGAGAGCTCGACCTTTGAGATTCGCCCCTTCATCCGCCGCATCCACCAGCAGCTCCAGGCGCAGGCCATTCAGCGCGGGCTGAGGTACGACTACTTCGTCGAGTACGCGGTGCCGAAGAACATTCACACCGACCAGATGCGGCTCGGCCAGATCCTCACAAACATTCTCGGCAACGCCCTGAAGTTCACCGAGGAAGGCTCCGTCGAGCTTTCCGTCACGGCCAAGCCGACGGGGGTCTTCCAGCGAAACTGGGAATGGCGCTTCACCATCCGCGACACCGGCCCGGGCATTCCCCAGGAGGGGCTGAACAACCTCTTCAAGCTCTTCTATCAGGTCGACAGCTCGGCCACCCGCCGCCATGGCGGCACCGGGCTGGGGCTCGCCATCTCGCAACGGCTGGTCAAGCTCCTCGGCGGCGACATCGAGGTACGCAGCGAGGTCGGCTATGGATCGGAGTTCACCATCGTGCTCACCGCCCCGCGCGGCGCCAGCACGAACGCCCTCGAGGTGCTCGCCCCCCCCGCGAAGGTCCGCGAGCCCGTCCAGACCACCAATATCGCGGGCAAGCGCATCCTCGTGGTGGAGGACAACCCGGTCAACCGCAAGCTCTGCGCGCTCCAGCTCAAGCGCCTCGGCTGCGACGTGGAATTTGCCGAGACCGGCCTGGAAGCTCTCGAAAAGGTTCGCCGCACCAGCTACGACGCCGTGCTCATGGACATGCAGCTTCCCGACCTCGACGGCTGCGGCACCACCAAGCGCATCCGCCGCGAAATCCTCGGCGGCGACCGCCTCAGCATCATCGCCCTCACCGCCAACGCCATGCCCGAGGATCGCAAACGCTGCATCGACGCCGGCATGGATGATTTCCTGAGCAAGCCGCTGCAATACGAGACCCTCGCTACGACGCTCTCAAAATGGGTCAAGTAGCCCGCCACATCGCCCAGGGGTAAAAAAAGAAGCGTCTCGTCCGATCCACCGGATCCCGACGAGACGCTGCCGTGCATGAAGAGTGAGGCCATAGCGTGGCCCAATCCGTCTTTCCCGTCTATCGGGACACACCCTGAATGGGGAATCGGAGAACACCAATTCCGCTATCGTATCAGCTATTCCCCTGGCAGAGATCGGCTTCCGCAATGGCGCGAATCGACTGGGCTTCCGGCAGGTACTCCTGCATGCTGGCAGGCTCCCCCCGGGGAATGCTGTGGATCAAACACTCCCGACACACGCATGAGCTACGACCTTTACATCACCAGTCCGATCACCCTGGAGCAGTTCACCAGGTATTTCGGAGAACGACCCGGCTACAGTCTCGAAGGGACTCAGGCGTGGTATTCCAACGAAGAGACAGGCGTATATTTTCACTTTGATCACAACAGCCAACCAGTTGAGGAAGACGACGAAATCGCTCATTCGGTGGTTTTTATCATTAACCTTTTCCGCCCCGGGTATTTCATCCTTGAGGCCGAGCCCGAAGTAACCCGGTTCGTAAAAACATTCGACTGCTCGGTGTATGATCCCCAAAATTTCGGCGTGGAAGACAGCCGCTATACGGCTGAGGCCCTTGTCCGTGGCTGGAAACACGGCAATGAGTTTGGCTACAGCGCCATCCTCGATACCGATGACGCGCCCGCACAGATATTGACCCGTCCAGCCAAGGAATTGGAAAGCGTCTGGGCTTGGAACTTTCATGCCAACGTACGAATGGAGGCCGCTCAAAAGGACATTTTCATTCCTCACATCTTTTATCTGCTCCTCGAAAATGAGCTGCGTTCCGCATGCGTCTGGCCGGATGCGATCTCCACTCTGATTCCCGGCGTCGACCTGCTGATAATCCCCCGAAAGCAACTGGCTCCCAGGGCATTCTTTTTTGGAAAGCAGCGGGAGGACCGCTGCATCATTTCCTTCGCCGAAGCGCTTCCGATAATCGCTCCTTACCGCACCGATGAGTACGAGATCCCAGCTTTTGAGCTGCCATCTCCGGCCACTCCTGCGGCCATGAAGAATTTCGTCAAGGCGCTCTCTCCAGACACCACCCAACCTGCGCGCTTACCGATGGACCAGATTTATGATCGGGAACTCGCGGTCAAGTATCTCAGAAAATGACGCGCATCCCTACTCCGCCGGGGCGAGCGAGGCGGGGCGGGTATTGCCTGACCTGTCAATGAAGCGCCCGTCGAGGCGAATATCCCGGCCTTCGCCCTCGATCTGAAAGACCCCGACACCGCCGGAGACGGCGGTGGCGAAGCTGTTGGCCAGCAGCAGGCCCCGACCCTGGACCACGGTTCCGTCGGTGGATACGCTGACCGATTTCAAGGCGTCATCACCGCTCACCTCGACCTTGGCAGAGACGTTGACCCCAGGCTGGCCCTGAAGGGTTCCAACATAGTTGCCATTGATCCGAGGGGCCGCAAAGCGCGGACCCGGCAGATCCGGCGAACCGATGCGAATCGTCTCCGTGCCCGCCCGGTCGGCGCTCTCCGAGGTCCAGACACCGGCAAGCGTCTTGCCCTCGGCTTGCGGGACGATCTGGTACAACGCCAGGCCGCCGCCATCCCGGGAAACGCCGAGCGTGGTGCCGATGAGCAATCCCCGCCCCCGCGCGATCCCACCATCGCGATTCCACTCCATGGTCACGACATTGCCGACGGCGCTGATGCGCACCGTGCCCTCATAAACCCGACCGTCAGGATCGACGCCGGAACACGCAAACTCCCCCTCCAGCGAGGCCGCATCCAGCGGCACGCTCCGGCTCTCTCCATTCTCGTCGCCAGCCTCAGGCTTGCGTTCAGAGACGCTGGTGACCTTGGCCAGCAGGGCATCCACCTCCAGGTTCGCGGAAAAATCGACCGGGGCGGAATCCGAATGCAGCGGGTCGAGGCTCGACGCCCAGATCCGGAGTTCCAGCGACCGGTCGCCCGTCCAGCCCACCGCCTCGATGCCATCGGCCACGATGCTGCCGCGCAGCTTCTCGATGGCGACCGTCTGCCGCTTCGTCATCGGCTGGATGGTCACCGAGTCGATATCGCGCTTCGACACCCGATAAATGAAAACCTGCCGGTCGTGGGGGGAGCCGCCATTCACCGCCAGATAGGCGCGATCCGGCGACCAGAAAAACTCGGGTGTCACATCGCCCTCGGCGAAATAGGCATACTCGCTCTCGCGAGCTTTCTCATCCCACAGGAGCCCAATGGCGCGGTTGGGATTGCCATTATCGACAATATAGTAGCGCCTCTCCCCGATCGCCCCAGAGGTCTGGATATCGAGGCAGGCGAAAAGCGTCGTCGCACTGACGGCAACCAATCCTGCGATGATCCATCGGGCAAATCTCATCGTGTCTCCCAAAAACGCTCCCAATCGAGGCGCCCCGCCTTTCGGCATGGGTCGCAACTCGCTTTGCGGGAGGATGTGCTTTAGTTAACCCCGGAGCGACCGCAAAGCAAGGAATCAGCGTAACCCGCTTTATATCAACATGTTGAATTTCCAGCCCGATCTCCGGAAATAAAAAATCCCCAAGGCGGTCGAAACCACCCTGGGGATTTAAAGTGAGGTAACGGAGTCGTCTTAGGCGACGGGCTCGACGTTCACGCGACGACCTTCACGGTCGAAGGAAACGCGGCCATCGACGAGCGCCCAGATCGTGTAGTCACGTCCGAGACCGACGTTGCGGCCGGGGATGAACTTCGTGCCACGCTGACGGAGAATGATGTTGCCGGCGGTCACAGCCTGACCACCGAACTTCTTGACGCCAAGACGCTTGCTGATGCTGTCGCGTCCGTTCTTGACGGAGCCTTGTCCTTTTTTATGGGCCATAAGCCTGGATTAAGCGGTGATGGTTTTGATTTTGAGTTTCGTGAGCTGCCGGCGATGGCCCACGGTGCGGTGGTAGCCTTTGCGGCGCTTGTATTTGAATGCGATGACCTTGTCGTCTTTGATCTGTTCGACCACTTCAGCGACTACGGCTGCGCCCTGGACGAGCGGTGTGCCAATGGAGAGGTTCGAGCCGTTGGAAACCAAAAGCACTTCCTCGAACTTCGCCTCCGCGCCCGCGTCGAAATCGAGTTTCTCGACTTCGATCACGTCACCTTCCGCGACGCGGTATTGTTTGCCACCTGTTTGAATGACTGCGTATGCCATGAAATAACCTCCTCTGTAGGAACTGGCGAAAATCTCACACCAAACTTTTTGCAGCAAGCCAAATTTTTACCTTGCGAAAACTTTCCCAAAACGCAACATTGCCACCCCTTTCCCGCTCGGGTGGTGAAATGGCAGACACGTACGTTTGAGGGGCGTATGCCGCAAGGCATGGGGGTTCAAGTCCCCCCCCGAGCACTTTTTCTCTTTTATGACTTTCCTCCTTCGAGGGAGTCAAAAATCCAGAAGGCATCAGAATTTCCTTTGAATCCTCTTTGAATCCACGGCGCAGCTCCCGTCTTTTATTCGCATTTTTCCCGGTCGTGTGTGATTTTGAGACAGCGACTCCCTCCCCAAATGGCACAGCAACTCGATGGCGTCCTTTTTCAGGTCAAATTCCGCTCGGCACCGGGCATTCCGGCGCATGCGGTGCGGAATTTCATCGTGGCGGCCAAGCAGTTGCCCGCTTCGGGTACGGTAGGATTTTTTCAGGCGGCAGTGGCGGTATTGGATAAATCCGGCGCGCTGACGGATGCGAATAACTCGCTCGCGGTGGATATCGATCACCTCCAGCGCATCCACGTGATCATCGAGGACAGCTCAGCCGTCGCAAAGATGTACGAGGACGAGAACTGGATCTGCATCGACCAGGACAAGATGCCCGCCTAACCGCAACGAGGTAGGGCCAGCGTCCCGCTGGCCTGCGCGGTCGAGTGAAAAATCCTCTCTTCGCGACCTATTATTTTCAGTCGGCCCTGCGAGCGGGGCGGCGGGACGCCACCCCTACAGCTCTCGTGCGGCGATATTCCGCCTAAACCAGCAAAACCTCCCACTCGATCGAGCCGTCGTCGAGGACGGTCAGCCATGCCCAGGAGCAGGGGGCTCCGTGGTTGGGCTTGCCGATGGTGCCGGGGTTGAGGACTCGGGTGGTATTCACCATTTCGTCGCGGGGCACGTGGGTGTGGCCGTGGAGGAGGAAATCCGCTCCGCCGATGCGGGCCGGGGCGGGCGGGATGTGGATGAGCAGAAAGGTGCGGCCATGGCGCTCGAGGAGGAGCTTTTCCGGGAGGTCGAGCGTGTAGTCGTTGTTGCCCAGCACACCGTAGAAGGGGCGGCCGAGTTCCTTGACCGCGTTGAGGGCATTGAGGTCGCAAAAATCCCCCAGATGCCAGATTTCGTCGGCGGCGGAGATGGCCTCGGCGACGTGGGCGGGGAATTTTCCGTGGGTATCGGCGATGACGGCGATTTTCATCAGCGCTGGTAAATTACCCCGCCGCCCCGTAATGTGAAGTTTTGTATGTGGAATACCGCCCATGAGCATGTGTTGAAGCTCGTCGCCTACGAACCCGGCAAGCCGGTGGAGGAACTGGCGCGCGAGATGGGCTTGCAACCCTCCGATATCATCAAACTCGCCTCGAACGAGAATCCGCTCGGCCCCTCGCCCAAGGCGCTCGACGCCATGCGCGACGCGCTGGAACGCGCCCATTTCTACCCGGATGGCGGCGGCTGGGCGCTGCGCGGGGCCATCGCCGACAAGCTCGGCCTGGACCGCTCCAATGTCGTTCTCGGCAATGGCTCGAACGAGATCATCGAATTCATCGGCCACGCTTTCCTGCGTCCCGGCGACGAGGTGATCACGGCGCGCCACGCCTTTGCGGTCTACAGCCTGATGTCGCAGCTCTTCGGCGCGCGTTCGGTCGAGGTGCCAGACCCCGGCTACACCCACGACCTCGACGCCATGGCGGCGGCGATCACACCGCGCACACGCCAGATTTTCATCACGAATCCGAACAATCCGACCGGCACGATGGTCGGCCAGGAAGCGATCGACCGCTTCATGGCCAAGGTGCCGGATCACGTGCTGGTGATCTTTGACGAGGCGTACTACGAGTTTGTCGACAATCCGCCGGACGTCCTGAAGTACGTCCGCGAGGGCCGCCATGTCGTGGTGATGCGCACGTTTTCCAAGATCCAGGGTCTCGCCAATCTCCGCATCGGCTACGGCCTCGCGCCGAAGGAAGTCGCGGAGGTCCTGCAAAAGACCCGCCAGCCGTTCAATGCCAATGGCATCGCCCAGGCGGGAGCGGAGGCCGGATTGCGCGACGACGATCACATGCGCCGCACCCGCGAACTGACCCACGAGGGGCGGGCGTATTTCCAGGACGAGTTTGAAAAGCTCGGGCTGGAGTACGTGCCGAGCTTTGCGAATTTCGTCCTCGTGCGCGTGGGCGATGGCGACGCGGTTTTCCAGGCGCTCCTGCGCAAGGGCATCATCGTGCGCGCCATGCGCAGCTACAAGCTGCCCGAGTGGGTGCGTGTCTCTGTCGGCACGAAGGAGCAGAACGAGCGGTTCATCGCGGAGTTGAAAAACCTCGCCGCCCAGGGACAGCTCGCGCAGAAGCAACTGGCGAACGCCTGACGTGCTGGCCGAGGACACCATCGCCGCGATCTCGACGCCTCCCGGAGAGGGAGCCATCGCGGTGATCCGTGTCTCGGGGCCGGACGCCATTCGCGTGGCGGAGAGCATTTTCCGCCCGCGCAAGGCCGGAGCCGCGCTCGCCGAGCGCGTACTGCATTTCGGCTCATTTCATCGCGACGGAGAAAAGCTCGACGAGGGCCTGCTCGCCGTCTTTGCCGCGCCCCGCAGCTATACTGGGGAAAACATGGCCGAGATTCACGGCCACGGCGGCGCGCTGGTCAGTTCCCGCCTGTACGAGGCGGTGCTGGAGGCCGGTGCGCGCGCGGCGGAGCCGGGGGAGTTCACCCAACGCGCCTTTATCAATGGCAAGATGGACCTCACCCAGGCCGAGGCCGTGATGGACGTGATCCGCGCCAGCACACCCCGCGCCCTCAAGGCGGCGCAGGAGCAACTGCGCGGCCGTCTCGGCGACGAGATCGAGGCCATTCGCGCCCGGGTGCTCGCCGTGGTGGCGCACCTCGAGGCGTATATTGACTTTCCCGAGGAGGGAATCGACCCGCATGTGGGCGCCGATTTGCTCCGCGACATTACCACGATCCAGGAGCGCATCACCGCCCTGCTCGACACGGCGGAAGAGGGCCGCATCCTGCGCGAAGGCGTGCGCCTCGTGCTCTGCGGCGCGCCGAATGCCGGGAAATCCAGTCTGCTTAACCGTCTCCTCGGCTTTGAACGCGCCATCGTGAGTGCGATTCCCGGCACGACGCGTGACACGATCGAGGAATTCGCCAGCCTGCATGGTCTGCCCTTCCGCATTACGGACACGGCGGGCCTGCGCGAGACGGATGATGTA